>Ga0207671_10000195_pt1 | contig 94152 bp, 91 predicted proteins | sample KBSC24metaG_FD_184352 | JGI IMG/M metagenome (GOLD analysis project Ga0207671, IMG submission 184352) | Corn rhizosphere microbial communities from Kellogg Biological Station, Michigan, USA - KBS C2-4 metaG (SPAdes) (version 2) | ecosystem: Host-associated > Plants > Roots > Rhizosphere > Soil...
GTGACGGCATCGTCCGGCTGGAGGTCGTGCTGTCGTCGGACGCGGCCGAGCTGGTGATGTCAGCATTGACGGCGGGTCGGAAGGCGCTGACCGCCGGCGCGGCAGAGGGCGAGAACGACGGGACCGCTTCGCCACCGATATCGCCTGGACCGGCCCCCTGCCCTGCCCCCCGCGCGTCGGCCGCCGATGTGCTGGTGCACATGGCGTCCGGCTTTCTCGCACGCGGGAACGGCGAGGCAGGGCCGCACCTTGCGGACGGCCCGCGGGGCGAGGTCGTGCTGCACGTCGATCAGGATCTGGTGTCGCCGGACCGCACCATCGGGGTGACGCTGGTGGACGGGACACACGTTTCCGCGGAAACGCTTCGGCGGGTCGCCTGTGACGGCGGTCTGGTGGTCGCCGTCAGCGATGCGCAGGGGAATGTCCTGGACGTCGGGCGGCGCACGCGGGCCATTCCGGCGGCGATTCGCCGTGCCATGATGTTGCGGGACCGGCATTGCCGCTTTCCGGGGTGCGTGAACCAGGCTTTTCTTCACGGCCACCACGTTCACCACTGGATGCACGGCGGGACGACCTCGCTCGACAACCTGCTGACTCTTTGCTCGTTCCACCATCGCCAGGTTCACGAAGGCGGCTTCGACCTGCGGCTCACGAGAGCCGGCGAGGTCGAGGCATGGGCGCCCGACGGAAAGCGGCTGCCCGCGGTTCCCGTGGTGCACCCGGACCCGGGCGTCTCGGAATGGATCGAGGATCAGTGGGACTTCCAGGACGGACGTCGGCCGGTCGACGATGGGATGTTCCCGATGCCCATGTGGGACGGCGAACCGGTGGACTACGGCGCGTGCGTGGACGCGCTGCTACGCGCTTGAGGACGCCCGGTCGCCTCCCGAAAGGCACGGCGGACCTGCTTTCAGCGCGGGTACGTCTCGCGTGTGGACCTACGACGAGATTGGTAGTTGATCGTGGAATCTCAAGCCACGTGGACACCGTTGTGGGTCGGGGCCATCGCGACCCGCGGGCCTCCCGACGACATTTCATCCGCTGCGTCCTAACGGGCCATTCGTCGTCTCAACGATGAAGAACTATCAGCGGGTCGGAGGAAGATCCCACGCCAAGATGGGGGTCCGCCTTCATCACCTTCTGTTGGGCACACACGGTGCGTTGTGCCCGGCTGTGGCCCGTCCATCGCTTCGACGAGACGACCTTTCCAGTATTCCAATCGACGTCTACGACGGTGCGCTCGCATCCGTCGCTGGCTTGCCATTCCAGATAGTCGAATCTTAGTCGCTTGCCGTCGAAGGTGGCCTGCACCGGACCCTGGCTATCTGGACCGGACTGCTCGGCACAGTCACGCGCCAAGAGCGTCCGATCGGCTCCTTTGATGTACCAGTACTCGCGCGCATCACAAAAGTCCTGATCCTCATCGATGAATCGGGCAGCGTGAAGGAAGAATACGCGCAGAAGGGTCACTCCATCCCGACGCACGAGCACGACCTGGCGGCACGAGTCCGAGCCTCGGCACAGGTCCGCGTACGGGCTCTCATCTTTTTGGGTCGCGTCCTTGTGACCACCAGTTCCACCGGTTCCGCGGTCTGCCGACGCCCAACTGGCGGCCCCCCACACCGCCAGGGCAATCAAAGCCTGATGAAGACGCATTTGGACGCCTGGGTCTTCGTGGTCTCGTAGACCCCGTCGGGCTTTGCCGGACGACCGATCCATGTATTGCCTTCGACAGCTGGGAAGGTCCCGCCGCTGAAGAGGTCGCCCGTGACCAGTGCCGTGTGCTTGTGGTCCCTCACGAAGACATCGCCTCTGGCCGGAGTCTTCACGACCTTCCCTTCCCGGACGGCCCACGTCTCGAGGGCCGGAGAGAGAAAGATTCGAGGAAATGGATTCTTCACAGCGAGCTTCCTCGCCGCCGTCTCGAAGCACCACCAGACAAACTTCGCGCACCACATCTGGCCGACCGTGTTGTTGGCCATCATCTGATAGACGTCGACCTCCGGACCGCGGTTCGGCCCCGTCGATTCGATGACGCCCTTCTTGGCCTCGCCGATTCCGATCTGCACCGCTAACTCAGCCAGGGACGTCGCTTCTGCCATCGCAGAACGGTACACCGGGGGCTCCTGCATAGGCAACGTCGCGCGTGCCGAGCGCCGTCCCTCCGCCGCGGCCGGACCATGCAACGAGAGCGGCTCTGGTGGCTCGCGAAGGACCTTGGCTCCCCAGTCTGCGAAGCAACTATACTGCGCACCTGCAGATAACAGTGGATAGTGCGTTCCCAGACATCACCTCGCTCATCGATCCAGCCCCTGAGCGGCGAGAGCACGGGCACCCATGCTTCCTAGCCTCGTCATCTATCCTGGAGAACGTATGACGGCCGACGGCGTCACGGTCGGCACGATCTACGTCGTGCACGGGCACGGGGAGAAGTACGAAATGGCTGGAGGGCCCCCTCCAGGGAACCGGCAGGCCGGGCCCGGTGGTCACGTGGCCGACTTCACGCCTCCCGGCGAGTACACGCTCGACCATGCCGAGCACCACACGACTGCGAACTGGCCGCTATCCGTCGTTCCCTGGGGCGCTCAGATCCGGCTAACTGACGGAGACGTCGAATATCAGGTCGGGCAGGTCTGGACTCTCGCTACCGGTCCGCGAGGAACAGTGACCAGAGCCATGCAACTTTTCGCGCGACGGTCGAATGTCCAGATCACGCCCGAGGACGCCTCTCGTGAGGCGCGCCGCCTCTTCTTCCAACGTGGTTTACTCATCACCGTGTGGACCTACAACGATTTCGGCAAGTGGTCGTGGAATCTCAAGCATCGCGGACACCGCTCTGCCTATTACATCCACACCACCGCGCGAGCAGAGCGCGACTCGCTCCTCGATCCGCCGCGATACGAATCCGAACAGTCGCATGGTTGCGTGCACATCCGACCAGCCGACCGTGACGAGATGATGGTACGTGGTTACCTGGCCGCTGGAACGATGGTCAGAATCATGAAGTACGGCATGCAAGGGCCGCCGCGATGACTTTGTTATTCGTCGCACGCCTGGTCTTCGCCTTGGGCAGCGTATCCGCTGGCCCGGTTCCGTGCGAAGACCTCAGGAAGGCACTCGACGACGAACTGAACCGCACGTCTGTCGCGATGGAGCCCGAATCGGGCCTGGCCTCGATTTATGACCAGGCCACCGGGGCGGCGGCGAGATGCCCTGACAGTGAGGGGCTCGCCTATCTTCGCCTACGAACAGCCGAACTCGGCCGCGGTGCGCCCGTCGGCCGGCAACCCGCTGCCGCGAGCGATGAATGGCGAAAGCTGGTCCTGACACTGCTGGCGAAGTTTCCGCGATCTGCCCGGATCGCGACGATTCAGGCGCGGGCGTCGGGGACGATCGCCGATGCGCGCCATGCACTCGCTTTGGATCCGACGTACCTTCCGGCCAGAGTAGCGCTTGCGGCCGCGCTGGTTTCTTCTTCGCCTGCCGAGGCGGCAACCTACTTGACGCCGGAACATGACCTCGCGACGGTCTCCGACGGCTACGCGGTTCTCGCCCGAACGCGGTGGGCTCTGGGCGATTCCGCCGGAGCGACTGAAGCAGCAAAGGTCGCGTTGCATGCACGCGCTTTTCATCTGATCGAGCCGGACGGGCGCGATCCTCGCCCCGTGTCGGCTGCGCATGAGGTGCTGGGGCAGGTCCTGCTGGCCAAGAAACGATTCCGCGAGGCTGCGACTCATCTCAAGTCAGCCGCCCAGGATTCCGCAGTAGCGCGGCACATCCTCGCCGACCCACCGCCGGGCCTACAGAGAGTCCTCCAGTCGAGTCCCCAACGCAGCGCGCGTCCGTAGAGCGCATGGCTGAGTCACCGGCAACCGCAATAGCACATGGCAGAGACTAGTCCCGCCATTCGCGAACGAGTCATCGAAGCAGCCCGGCGGTACGCCGAGGCCAAAGGATGGCCGTGGCGGTTACTGTGGAGGCAGTTCTCTCCAGGGCCGCGAGACACGACCGTCAGTGGACGGTCAAGACGAATGCCTTTGCAATCGGAATGAATGCCCGAATCGTCGTACGCGAATCGGACCTCACGATCGCCGACGCCGGTTACTTGCCTCGTTGACTGCCCGGACCGCGAACTTCTCGTGGCGTCACTGGAACCTCGCAGACTGAACTGCGATCGGCTGGCTCGCTGACTGGGGGGAGCGGTCATCTCGGCCCATAGATCCCCTTCGCCATGCCGCGCCCGGTGCTGGCGCGCCCAACCAAGATCGGCACCTAGTCCCGTTGCCGCCCGCCCGCGACGCCTTATCTATTCCCTACCGGCCCCTCTCAGGCGCGGCCCACCCCACCCATGATTGACGACCTCTGGTACAAGAACGCGGTCATCTACTGCCTGGACGTGAGCAGCTTCATGGACACGACCGGGGATGGAGTGGGGGATTTTCAGGGGTTGGCGCGGCGGCTGGACTATCTGGCGGGGCTGGGGGTGACGTGCATATGGCTGCTGCCGTTTCAGCCGTCGCCCAACCGGGACAACGGGTACGACATCAGCGACTACTACGGGGTGGATTCACCGCACGGGACGCTGGGGGACTTCGTCGAGTTCACGCACGAGGCGCGGGTGCGCGGCATCCGCGTGATCATGGACCTGGTCATCAATCACACCTCGGACCGGCACGCCTGGTTCCAGCAGGCGCGCGCGGACGAGAGCTCGCGGTACCGCGATTTCTACGTCTGGTCCAAGAAGAAGCCGCGGGATGCGAACCGCGGGATGGTCTTTCCCGGCGTGCAGAAGACGACCTGGACGTACGACGAGAGAGCGCGCGCCTACTACTTCCACCGCTTCTACGACTTCCAGCCGGACCTGGACACGAGCAACCCCGCCCTGCAGGAGGAGCTGCGCAAGGTGATGGGGTTCTGGTTGGAGCTGGGCGTGGACGGGTTCCGCGTCGACGCCCTGCCCTTCGTCATCCAGAACAAGCGGCCCGATCAGGGCGGCGGGCAGCGCTACGAGTATCTGCGCGACCTGCGCGAGTTCCTGCAGTGGCGGACGGGCGACGCCGTGCTGCTGGCGGAGGCGAACATCACGCCGGACAAGGACCTGAGCTACTTCGGCGACGACGGCGACCGGATGCACATGATGTTCAACTTCCAGGTGAACCAGAACCTGTTCTACGCGCTGGCCACGACCGATGTGCGACCGCTGACCCGCGCGCTCGAGCGCACGCGGGTGCAGGCGCCCACCGCGCAGTGGGCGCACTTCCTGCGCAACAACGACGAGCTGGATCTGGGGCGGCTGACGCCGGCGCAGCAGGCGCGCGTGTTCGCAACGTTCGGGCCCGACAAGGAGATGCAGCTTTACCAGCGCGGCATCCGCCGCCGCCTGGCCCCCATGCTGGGCGGCGATCAGCGCCGGCTAGAGATGGCGTACAGCCTGATGTTCACGCTGCCCGGCACGCCCGTCATTCGCTACGGCGACGAGATCGGCATGGGCGACGACCTGTCCCTGCCCGAGCGGGAGGCGGCCCGCACGGCGATGCAATGGTCCTCGGCCGCGAACGGCGGGTTCACTTTGGCGAAGCGCTCGCGCGTTCCCGTCATCGCGGACGGGCCGTTCGGCTACGCGAAGGTGAACGTCGCCGACCAGCGGCGGCAGCCCAATTCCCTGCTGAACTGGACGGAGCGGATGATCCGCATGCGCAAGGAGTGCCCCGAGATCGGCTGGGGGACCTGGCGGGTCCTGAACGCGGGCGCCCCGGGCGTGCTGGCGATGCGCTACGACTGGCGCGGCAATGCGTTGCTGGCCGTCCACAACCTGTCGGCGGAGGCGCGCGAGGCGACCCTGCGGTTGGCCGACCTGCCGGGGCAGCCCCTGATCAACCTGCTGTGCGAGGACCACAGTCGCGGCGACCGCCGGGGGACGTACAAGCTGGAGCTGCCGCCGTACGGCTACGGCTGGTACCGCGTGGGTAGCCTGAACGACCTTCAGACACGCGAGGCCAAGTAGCACGACGTTCGTGCATCGATGGGCGGCGCGGTTGAGCGGCCGAACCACGGGGCGCCTTGATGCGGTTGTCTGTCTCCGGCGCGGCCGACGACGGAGGGCAGCGCCAGTTGTCTGTCAGCCGTGCGAGTTCGCCGGACCGTGGGCGGGAACTGAATTCGACGAACTGACGCATTCATTTCCGTTCTTACTGGACGGTTGTTCAGTCACAATAGACGACATCATGATTGCTCCATCAGACCACGTCGCATTGGGCGAAGAGATCGCGCGGCTCGCTGGCCGGGTGAACGTCGCGAACCAACGATTGCTGGCGTGCATCCGCCAATTCGATTCGTCCGAGGGTTGGCATCGGCAGGGGGCGCAAAGTTGTGCGCACTGGTTGACGTGGCGGATCGGGATCGACCCGGGGGCGGCGCGCGAGAGGGTGCGGGTGGCGCGGGCGCTCGGTGTGTTGCCGGCGATCGATCGCGTCTTCGGTGAGGGGCGGCTTTCGTATGCGCAGGTGCGAGCGGTGACCCGGATCGCGACGCCGGAGAACGAGGCGCGGGTCCTGGAGATCGCGCTGGCGGCGACGGGGGCGCAGCTGGAACGGATCTGCCGGGGGTTCCGGCGGGCCACCGAGGCCGACCGGGAGCACGCGGCGGACCGGCGGGTGCGGGCCCGGGCGCTCGGTGACGGGCTGGTCCGGCTGGAGGTCGTGCTGTCGTCGGACGAGGCCGACCTGGTGATGCAAGCGCTGGCTGCGGGACGGAAGGCGCTGTCCCCTGACGCGGGGGAGGCCGAGGACGACCTGACCGCTTCGTCACCTCGCGCCGCTGACAGGGCACCCTGCCCTGCCCCGCGCGCGTCGGCCGCCGATGTGCTGGTGCACATGGTCTCTGACTTTCTGGCACGCGGGAACGGCGATGCCGGCGCGCACGCTACGGACGGTCCTCGGGCCGAGGTGGTGCTGCACGTGGATCAGGACCTGGTGTCGGAGGACCACACCATCGGCGCGACACTGGTGGATGGGACGCACGTTTCCGCGGAAACGCTTCGGCGGGTCGCCTGTGATGGCGGCCTGGTGGTCGCCGTCAGCGATGCGCAGGGGAATGTCCTGGACGTCGGGCGGCGCACGCGAGCCATCCCCGCGGCGATCCGTCGGGCCATGATGCTGCGGGACCGGCATTGCCGTTTTCCCGGATGCGCGAACCGCGCCTTTCTTCACGGGCACCATGTGCACCACTGGATGCACGGCGGGTCGACGTCGCTCGACAACCTGGTGACTCTTTGCTCTTTCCACCACCGCCAGGTCCACGAGGGTGGCTTCGGGCTGCGGTTCACGAAGGCCGGCGAGGTCGAGGCCTGCGCGCCCGACGGAAGCCGACTGCCGGCCGTTCCTGCGGTGCATCCGGACCCGGGCGTCTCCGAATGGATCGAGGGTCACTGGGACTCGCGAGACGGAGGGCGGCCGGACGGCGACGGCGTGTCCCGATGCCCATCTGGGACGGCGAGCCGGTGGACTACGGCGCCTGCGTGGACGCCCTCCTGCGCTGTTGAGGACGCCCGGGCGCGGGGAGCACCACCCTCGATCGGATGAGGCGTCAGGGGGGTGAAGCCCTCCTCGAACGGGCTGTCGTGCGTATGTGACGACCAGGAACCGTGGCGCAGCGGGGCTGGCCCTGCAGGACCAGTCCCGCGACGACTCCGAGGTCGGTGCCAGCGGTGAACGAGCGGGGATCCACCTTGATCAGGGCCACGCCCCCTCGTTTGTGAAGGGATGGCGGTCGGTCTGCCCCACGCTCACGCCGACGAGGGCGCCAATCAGCGAGGACCTCTCGTTCCTGCCGCGAGGCGGCCCACGCAGGACGGCCCTCGGGTAGCGCCGGTTGACACGCGCGCGCGTGCGGACCATCTTCCGCGCGGGAGGCCCGTCATGCGCGTTTCGCCATCCGAATTCGGCCGCCTGGATCTGCAGGCACACGACTTCCTCCGCGATGTTCCCCTCGCCGACGTCTCGGCCATCGATCTGCCGGGCGGAGCCTCGGGCCGTCATCTGGCCGATGTGAGGGCACTGCTGCCGTCCGAGAAGCTCCTGGGCGCTAACCGGGCCACCCGCGCGCTCTTCGCGCTGCGCGCATGGCTGGGACGCAGACTGGGGTGGGACCCCGGCCATCAGGGGCTGCCCGCCGATTCGTACGTATACCGTCTGACTGCCGCGCAGCGCGCGGCGTCGCTGATCCCCCCCGGCACCCCCGACGGGCCCTTCCACGTGGTCTATGCGCTGGGCGACGAGATGTTGAGTGAGATTCGCAACGCCACCGTGCACGCCTTCCTCTGCTCCACCCTCGTCCCTGCCCCCGCCGGCTACCGCCTGTACTGGGGCATCTACGTCAAGCCGGTCTCGCGCTGGACGCGGCTTTACATGCTGGCCATCGAGCCGTTCCGCCGCTTCGTCGTCTATCCCAGCATGCTCGGTCGCGTCCGCCGCGCCTGGACGGCAAGGTACGGGGGCCCATCCGAAGTTCGCCCGGTCGCGTGATCAGCCGTCCTTCAGCGATTGGCCCGCAGGGGTTGATCTCGGACCACAGGGGACTCACACGGTCGGTGCGCCGCTTACCGCCTTGACCCGAGCAACGCGATCGTCGAATCGTCGAGCAGCACCGCCGCCTGTTTCGGACACATCATGCTGGCCATCGTCTTCCTCAGCACCGCCGGGCTGACTCTATTCGTCCTGCGACGGCTGCGCTTCGATTGGCCGGCCATCGCCATCGTCCTGGCGGGGGTGGTGCTGTATTCGGACTACCTCACGTACACCTCGGTGGCGGCGCGGAACTATGACGGGCTGTCGCATCTGCAGTACATCCAGTACATCGCGGAGCACCTGCGGTTGCCGGCGATGTCGGCGTGCATGGCGTGCGGGCACCCGCCGCTCTATTACGTGCTGGGGGCGGCCTGGTCGCGGACTGTGCTGGCCGGGGGCTGGATGCCTCTTGAACTGGGGCTGCAGTGGTTCTCGTTGTTGCTGTTCGTGGGGTTCGTGGTGGTGGCGCTGCTGGTCATCCGCAGCTTCGGGGTGGCTGGCGCGACCGGGTGGCTGGCGGCGGCGCTGGTGGTGTTCTGGCCGTCCAGCGTCCTCAACTCGGTGCGCGTCCACAACGATGCCCTCGCCTCGCTGCTGATCCTGGCGGCCATCTACTTCACGGCTCGGTGGGACGCGCGGTCGGCCCCGCGTGACTTCTGGTTGGCGGTGGCCGCGGCTGCGCTGGCCATGCTGACCAAGGCGTCCGGCTACGTCGCGGCGGGGACGTTCATCCTGTTCCTGTTCGTGCACCTTCGCGGCAGGACGGCGTCACGGCGGGACCTCTCGCGCGCGGGGATCGCGGTCGCGATCCTGAGCGCCGCCGCCGTGCTGGCCGTCGTGTCGCGCCTGGAGAAGAGCCCGCACCGGCTGTGCCAGGAGGTGCTGGGGCACGCCTGCGACGGACGCTACGTCCCGCCCGTGGCCGACACCCCCGGCCACTTCGTGTTCTTCGATCTGCGGGACTTCGTGGGGCGCATGGACGCGACGCCCGACTACCCCAGACCCGACTACTTCTGGAACCGGTTCGCCAAGTCGAGCCTCTTCGGCGCCTCGCCGCTGGGGGACGAGTTCCGGTCCCCGCGCCACGCGATCCTGGCCGTCGCGATCAAGGTCCTTTTCCTGGTCATGGTGGCGTTCTGCGCGGGCGGCGCGGTCTTCCTGCGGCCGGCGTCGTGGCGACCGTATCGCGTTTACGCCGCCGCCGGGGTCATCATGCTCATCGCGTTGCTGGCGTTCCGCATCCGCGTGCCCAACGAGTTCCACGAAGACTTTCGCCACGTCTTCGCCGGCCTGGTGCCGTTCTGCCTCGCCTACGCGCTGGTGGTCGCTCGCGCGCGTCGCCTGTCGCCGGCGCTTTACTGGATCGGGCTCAGCGCCGGCGTGTTGATGATTGGATCCTCCGTGCTGTTCTTTGCCCATCTGCCCTGATGCGCCTCCGGCGGCGGATCTCCCCAAGGACGAGTTCGACCCCTGCTGACCACGTGAGGACGGGTCTCAGCGCTGTCCGCGGTCGGTGACAGCGCAGCGTGTGCACGTCCTGCTCACGCTGTGCTGCGCGAGCTGAGCAGCAAGCGGCCCCCTTCGGCCACCGTCGGAACGGAGCCTGGTGAAACCGCGACGACACCGGCTGTGAGGCGCGGGCATCGCCCTTGCTCGACGGCAGCAGCGAACCTCACCAGGAGATGCTCACATGAAGAACACCATTCACGCTGCGCGCGCCGCTCTGTGCCTCGTGTCCGGCCTGCTGATGGGCTGCGACGTTCCCGACCAGACGCCCTCCCCCGATCAGACGACCGCCGTGAGCGGAGCGCTGGCAAACACCGGCGGCGGGGGCTCGAACAGCTGGTGGTGCAGCGACGACGGACTGTGCACCTGCGAGGGCGGAACGCTGTCGTCGGACTGCTGGGGCCTCTCTCAGTACTGCATCGACAGCTACGAGTGCCGCGTGTCCCCGCCGTACCTGTGTTACTGCCACTGGAAGGCCATGGTGCAAGCTCCTGGCGTCACGACGGCGATCGGAACCGGCGTCATCGGGACCGTGGGAACCGCGCTCGCTCGATAGCCAGAGATCCCGGAAGGGCCCTCGGTCGCCACGAACGAGGGCCTGTGCCATGCTCCGGCGCGAAGGAGGCGGCCATGATCACCGGAGCGCACGCGGTCATCTACAGCACCGACTGGGAAGCGGACCGCGCCTTCTTTCGCGACGTTCTGGGACTACCTCACGTCGACGCCGGGAACGGGCGGCTCATCTTCGGGTTGCCGCCCGCCGAGATCGCCATCCACGACGGGCAGCGCAACAGCGTTCACGAGCAGTATCTGATCTGCGATGACGTGCAGGCGTTCGTCGCTGAGATGGCCAGACGAGGCGTCGCCTGCTCGGCGCCGCAGGACCATGGCTGGGGCATCCTCACCCGCGTGACGCTGCCAGGGGGCGGGGTCATCGGGGTGTACCAGCCTCGCCATGCCAGGCCGACCTCCCAGACGCCGTCGACGACCGGCGTACCGGCAGGCCACCAGACGGTCGCGCCGTATCTGGTGGTCGGCAGCGCGGTTCCGTTGATCGAGTTCCTGGTCCAGGTCTTCGACGCCCGGGAGCTCCGGCGCCACACCGAACCGGACGGCCGCATCCGACACGCCGAGGTGTGCATCCGCGACTCGGTCATCATGATCGGCGAGCGTCCGGGGGCGGCGCCCCCGCCGGCTTCACTTCACGTCTACGTCCAGGACGTGGACCGGACTTACCAGCGCGCGCTGAGCGCGGGGGCGCGGTCCATCGTGGCGCCGCGCGAGCAGGACTACGGCGACCGGACGGCGGGCGTGACCGACCCCAGCGGGACCACGTGGTGGATAGGAACCCACCGTCCCTCCAGCCCCTGAACGTCTGGGCGCCAACCGGAACCGCTGGGGCGGCCCGGACGGTCGGCGTGCGCTTTGCAACGGGTGGCCTGATGCCATGCGAGCCTTCCGCGAGTCCGCACCGAACCAGCCGCGCTTCCAGGGCTTTCCGGGCTGACACGGGGCGGGGTGTCGCGGTTCTGCGCTGGCGAACGGTGCTCGCCGGACTGGCGACCATCGGATTTCTGATGATCGCCGGGAACGGCCTGGGCGGTTGCGGGAACGAGACGCGCGGGGCGGGCTCAGGCGGGCAGTCGGGCGGCGGCACCGGCGGTCCGGGCGGGGCTGGCGCAAGCCCACAGGGCGGCGCCGGCGGTGGCGGGGCCGGCGGCTCGGCAGGCGCATCCGGCGGCATCTGGACCTCCGACTCCACGCAGGCTGTCGTCGAGGACGACGGCGGGGGGTTCGTCGGTCCGCCGCCCTCTGGCTCGGAGTGTGGCTACGGGGTGGGCGCCTACACCTTCACCGTTGCGGACGACAAGCTCGCCTGGCACGTCTGCGACACCACTCCGGCGACCGCGGGAGCGCCGTTCACGTTCACGGATGGCTCTCGAACCTTGAGCGCCGCCGAGCGCGACATGCTGGTCACCGCTCTGGCGGCGGTCGTGCCCTCCACGAACACAGGCTGCGGCGCGGACAAATCGAACAGACTGCTGACCATCACCGGCCCGGGCGGCGCGAGCGTCTACCTCGACGACTTCTACGCATGCCAGCACCAGGGTGTTTACGTGAAAGGCATCGACGGGGTCTTCAGCGTGGCCAGCGCCCTGGCCAAGTAGCGATACGGATCGAGAAGGCGGTCCGGCGCGTGCCGGGGCGGCAAGGTCCGCCGCGCGTGGGCGTCTTCGGCCAGCAGCCCTTCGATCAGGCGACCGCGATGCGCCGCATTCAGCAGCCGCACCACCACGCGCCGCCCAAGCACTCGCAGGAACAGTAACTGGCCCCGCCGGGAGGGGCGTTCACGCAGGTGCCGGTCTCGCCTGGTTCGGTGTAGCCATCGGGCTTGTCGCTGCAATCAGGCTGCGGCTGGGGGCAGCAACGCTTGGGGCCACTGTTCATGCCGGGGCCCTCGAGGAGGTCCGTGCACTGAAGCTTTCCGGTACCGCCGCCCTGTCCGCCAGCCGCGCCGGACATTCCGCCCTCCGCGCCCGTCGTCGCATCCTGGCCGCATGCGCCGGCCAGCACGAGAGCGGCCGTGATGAAGAGCGATCCAACGCTTCGCGGGGTGCGCATGTTGATCGCCCGGAAGGAGCAATGAGCAGGCCACGGCGCTGGTGTCGCTTCCGCGCCCACGGCGGTGCAGACATGTGTCGGCCCAGGCGGGGCCATGACATCGCTGTCACGACCGCGTCGCCGTCGAGTTGGCCGGCCTTGGCAGCGTCGCCCCGCCCGACCTCGCGAGGCGCCGGCACACGCGGCCTCGAACGCGCCGCCGGGGCCCCCGCGCCTCGCGGCGCTGGGCCCCGTCCCGACGCGCTGGCTACTTGTTGGTCGGGGACTTGTAGTCCGCGCTGGCCTCGCCGGTGGAGGAGACGTCGCGAACTTTGTACGTCTCGAGGATCTTCTTTCCCTTGGTGGTCCAGTCCGAGTTGTCGGAGTGGATGGAGAGCAGGATCCCGCCTTCCTTCACCAGCCCCTCGTACCGCTTCGCCTCGTACTCGGGAATCCCCATCCCGATGAGGGCGCCGGTGATGCCACCGACGGTTCCCCCCACGCCCGCCCCGGCCAGCGCGGCCATGATCGGGCCGGCGGCGATGAAGGGCCCCAGACCGGGAATGGCCAGGGCCCCGATGCCGACCAGCCAACCCAGCGTGCCCCCGAGGACCACGCCGGCGCCAGCGCCCGTGGTGGCACCCTCCGGCGCCTTGGTGTGCTTCTCGTGGGCGAAGTCCCTGGTCCCCTGCTTGTCGGGGAACAGGGCCGAGATGTCGTCGTTGCGAAACCCGGCCTCCTTCAGCGCGCCCACGACCTGCTCCAGCTGCGAGATGTTGTCGCAAATTCCAAACACTGCGGTGTTCTTTCCAGCCATGTGATCTCCTCTATTCCTTCGTTGGCGTCACGGAACGATGTCAGGGCGCGACAGCAAGCTCGTTGGTGACCTTGCCTTTGCCGTGCCCGACGATCTCGGTGGCCTTCTTCTCGACGCTCGCCTTCTCGGCGGCCGAGGCCACGGGCCCGCGCAAGGTCACGTCGCCGTCCTTTACGACGATCTTGACGTTGTGGGCGTTCGTGGACAGCGTCTTGTCCTTCACGATGGCCCGCCTGATCTCGGCGGTGAGCTCCAGGTCGCTCTTGTCGTTGCCTTGCTTGTCGGCGGTGGTCGTTCCGCCGTCGCGATCGCGCCGATTCACGGCGGTGTTGTCCGGCGCTGGATGGGCCGCCGCCTTGTCGTGGTCAGGCGCGGCTTGGGCTGGCATCGCGGTCAGGGGCCCGCACAGGCCCACTGCAGCGAACACGATGGACAGTCGTAGAGTTCTCACGGAGGCCTCCTTTGGTCGTGCCTCCCGACGGAGGCATCGAATGGGTAAGTCGCTGCGATTCTCCGAGTCAGCAAGGACCGATCCAGGTGAGCGGTTCGCGCAGACAGCCGCGCGGCGGGGTGCGGGGGGCGGTGAGCGTCCGCGTACCTACCCCGACACCCCGACGGGCGTCCGCGGGGAGGATCATGCCGGCGTCAGCGCCGCTGGGCCTTGAAGCGCAAGGCATTGACGTACATGAACAGCCCGTAGCAGATCGTCCCCAGCGCCACGACGGAGAACAGCGCGTGGCCGAGGGCATCACCGCTCAGTCCCAGGAAGTTGAAGGCGCTGTCGGTGTCTCCCACGTCTTTCGCGTCGTGCGCCCAGGCGGCATGTAGCGAGAACCAGCCGAGCACCAGCAGGATCGCACAGCGGGCGCCGTATCCGGCCCAGGCGAGGACGTCGACGATCAGCCGCGCGGCGCGGCTCCAGCGACCGACTTCGATCCAGCGCCAGTGCTCCCCCTCGTACACGTACTTGATCTGGAAGAGCCCGACGATCGCGACGACGACCCCCACCGACCCGACCAGCCAATGTCCCCCCGGCCACGCCAGCACCTGTCGCGCGAAGCGCTGTCGTTCCTGCTCCCCATGCCCGCCGCTGCCCACCAGAACCTTGACGGCGGAAAAGCCGATCCTGCCGTAGGCCAGGGCGCTGAGCCCGATGCCGATGCGCTCGGCGAGGCCCTTCAGTCCGTTGCCGAACTTGTAGGGATCGAAGACGGCTTCGAACATCAACCACATGATGTACGCCAGCGTGCCCAGGGCCAGGCCGGCGATCAGGGCGGCGCCCAACGGCCAGTCGGACATCCTTTGCAAGATGCGCTGCTCGTCGGCGGCGGGGGCCGCCACATGCAACAGGGCCAGCATCGCCCACACGCCGATCAGGACGTAGATGGTGCCGATCGCGCAGCAGCCGACGCGCGCCAGGGCCCGCGCAACCGGCAACATTTTCTTCTGCGTCAGCGACAGGTGGCCTCCTTCGCGGTGGGCGCGCCCTGCAACAGGCTGTCGAGCGCGAGGGCGTCGGCGGCCGCGGCGCCGCTGGCCGTGTTGTCGAAGATGCACCAGACGGTCGTGTCGCGCGTCGCGGGTCGCAGGCGCGGGGCGAGCGCGGCCAGGCGTGACTGCCCGTACGCGGACCGGTACATCACCGGCGAGCCGTGCAGGCGGAAGTAGAGCAGCGACGTCACGCCCCCCGGCTGGTCCGCTTCCGGGGCGCGCGGCGGATCGGCGGCGACGCGCGCGACGCCGTGCGCCGCCATCACGGCGCTGGCGGCGGCGCTGAACCAGCTGGCGTGACGCGGTTCGCAGGCCACGAGGCCAGCGTGCAGCGCGCGCAGCGTGCGGAAGAACGCGTCGACGCGCCGTCGTTCGAACGCCAGCGACGGAGGAAGCTGAACCAGGATCGGTCCCAGCGATCGCGCAACGGTGCGACATCCTCGAAGAACTCGCGCAACGGCGCTCGCGCCGTTCGCAGCTGCCGGTCGTGGGTGATGGCCCGCGGCAGCTTCACCGCGAACCGGAAGCCGCGCGGAACGACCTTGCGCCAGCGTTCCATCGTCGCCGGCTGATGCCGGCGCCAGAACGTGCTGTTGATCTCGCAGGCGCGGAATCGCGCGGCGTAACGCTCGAGCGCGCTCCCTTCGGGCGGGAACAGGGGGGCGACCGCCCGCGGCACCGACCAGCCGGCTGTGCCCAGGAAGATGCCCCTGGTCGTCATGCGGTCCCCTGTGCGCACGCCGTCCTCCCGAGGCAAGGGCTGCCGCTCCAGGCGGTGCCAGCCGCGGTCTTCGATCGACGGCAGCGCGTCTGCCCGCCCGGCAGCCTGGGCAAATCCGCAAGCTCGGGCGCGCCCCGGGCCGTAGATTGGGGACATGGAGCGCAAGCAGCGGCTGGTCCTGATCGCCAGCATCCTGGGATCGTTCGTGGCGTTCCTGGACATGGCGGTGGTGAACGTCGCGCTGCCGGCCATCCACCACGACCTGGGCGGAGACTTCGCCCTGCAGCAATGGATCGTCGACGCCTATCTGCTGGCGCTGGGTTCCTTGATCCTGGTGGCGGGGTCGCTGTCGGACCTGTTCGGACGGAAGCGGGTGTTCGCGGTGGGGCTGATCGGCTTCGCGGTCACCTCGCTGCTGTGCGCGGCCGCCCCCAGCGCGGTCTTTCTGGTCATCTCCCGCGGGCTGCAAGGGGTGGCCGGGGCGTTGCTGGTGCCCAGCTCGCTGGCGATGATCCTGGCCAACTTCGAGGGTCCCGCGCAGGGGCGCGCCATCGGCACCTGGACCGCCTGGACGGGCGTGTCGTTCGTACTGGGGCCGCTGCTGGGCGGGCTGCTGGTCGACGGCGCCTCCTGGCGGTGGGTCTTCGCCATCAACGTCGGCCCCGTCGCCGCCACGTTGGTGGTGCTGGCACGCACCGCGCCCGACCCGGCCCGCGATGCCTCCAGCCGCATCGACGTGCTGGGCGCCGCGTCCTGCGCCGCCGGCCTGGGGGGGATCATCTTCGCGCTGATCGCGCAGCCGGGACGAGGGTGGACCGATCCTTTGATCGCGAGCGGGCTGGGGGCGGGGGCAGCGGCCTTCGCCGGGTTCCTGCTCCACGAGCGCCGCGCCCCCCAGCCCATGCTCGACCTGCAGCTGTTCCGCAGCCGCAACTTCACGGTGGGGAACGTGGCCACCGTGGTGATCTACGCGGGGCTCAGCGCGGCCACGTTTCTGATCACGGTGTTCTTGCAACAGGTGGCGCGCTACTCGGCCACCCGGGCCGGCCTGGCGCTGGTCCCGGTGACGATCATGATGTTCGTGCTGTCGCCGATCTTCGGACGCCTCTCGGGCCGGCTGGGGCCGCGGCTGTTCATGACGGCCGGCCCCATCCTGGCCGCCGTGGGCTTCGCGCTGATGACCCGGCTGGACGCGCGGGGCGACTACTTGCGCGATCTGCTTCCGGGCGTGCTGGTGTTCGGACTGGGGCTGTCCACGACCGTCGCGCCCCTGACCGCCGCCACGCTGGGCGAGATCGACGCGCGGCAGGCCGGTCTGGCCTCGGCGGTCAACAACGCCGTCGCCCGGGTGGCGGGATTGCTGGCGGTGGCCGCGTTGGGGGCATTGCTGGGCCTGGGCTTTCAGACGGTGGTGGACGACGCCCTGGCGCGGCGCGCGCTGACCGCCCCTGCCGCCGCCTTCCTGCGGGATGCCCACCGGCGCCCTCTGGACACGGCCGTTCCGGCGGACCTGGCCGGCGAGGCGGCCGCGCTTCGACCCATCCTGGACGAAGCGGCCGTTGCGGCGTTCCGGCGCGGCTTGTGGGCGGCGGCCGGGCTGCTGCTGGTGGGCGGCCTGGTGTCGGCGGCCGGAATCAGGCGCCCGCAACGCTGACGTCTCAGGAGTAAGATCGGTCGGGTGAACCGGCCGAAGAGCCTGTGGGCCGTCGTCGATCACAGGACGCGCCGGTGGGGATTGCAGGCGGCGCGCCTCGCCGAATGGCGAACGGACCCGGCTTCCTGGCCGGTCCCTCAACGATACGATCGGGCGCGTGACGGGCGGCTCGACGTCCTGGCGCAGGTGATCCGCGTGCCCCTCAGCGCGCCGGCAGGGCACGGGCAGGCGGCGCTGGAAGCGGGAAAGCGCGCCAACGTCAGCCTGGCCGCGCCGGCCTTCGAGGGCCTGCTGGTGGCGCCCCGACAGCCGCTGTCGTTCTGGCGCGCGCTGGGCCGGCCGACGCGTCGCCGCGGGTACACCTGGGGCCGCGAGCTGCGGGGCGGCTGCGTGGTGCCCACCATCGCGGGTGGGCTGTGCTTGCTGTCGAACGCCTTGTTCGAGGCGGCGGTACGCGCCGGGTGGCGCATCCACGAGCGGCATGGTCATTCGCTGGAGGCGGTGCCGCCGGCGCCCGGGACGATCCCGCTCGACGCCACCGTCGCCTGGCCGGACGTCGACCTGGTGATGGCGCCGGTGCACGGCCCGGCGCGCCTCTCCGTGGCCATCGAGGATGACCACCTGCGCGTTGCCATCTTCACCGCGGCGGCAAGCGGCGAGCGCGTCGAGCTGTCGCAGCAGGAGGCCGTCCTCGAGCGCGCGGACGAGCGCTGGCGTTCCCTGCGACTGTGGAGGCGGCGCCTCGACGAGAGCGGAGCAATCATCGCCAGCGAAGAGGTCGCTCGCAGCGAGCGGCGAATCCTGGCCGCCGACGAGCTCGGCAAGACCTGCCTCAGCTGCGGCGAGCTGAGCTGCCGCGATCGCCCCGCGGAGAAGACGCTCTTCGCCCTGCGCACCATCGGCAGGAAGGGCTGAGCCGAGACGTGCGGGGCCTCGGGGTGGCCCTGGCCCTCGTGGCGACGACGGCGGCGCCGAGCAGCGTTTCTCCGCGCCTGCCGCTCGACGACGTGCGTTTCGAGGCGTGGAGCAAGACCGCCCTCTCCTTTCTGGCCCGTCCGCCTCACTTTCTCGGCCGCGACGAGCTGTTCGCGCTGCCCGTTCCGCCGCCGCCGCGCAACAGCGCGCCGCAGACGCGCGCCGAGCTGGACGAGTTGCTGGCGTTGCAAGCGGCCCGCACGCCGGCCCAGGAACGCTCGATCGAAACCCACCGAACGTACGACGACGTCTGCCAGGCGATCGCGCAGGCCGGCCACCACGACCTGCGCCCGGCGCCGCGGACCCGCGCCTTGCTGGCCCATGTCGAGGAAGACGCGTCGCTGGCCGTGTTCCATGCCAAGAGGCAGTTCCAGCGGGCGCGCCCGCACCAACTGGAGCCCCGGCTTCACCCCTGTATCGCGGTGCCCGGACATCCCGCTTATCCCAGCGGCCACGCCTTGCAAGGCTATCTGGTCGCGCGCGTCCTCTCGCTGATGTTCCCGGGGCAGCGCGAGGCGCTCATGAACGCCGGCGCCCGGATCGGTCGCGAGCGCGAGGTCGCCGGTCTTCATTACCCCAGCGACGGCGCGGCCAGCCGCGCCCTGGGCGAGGCCCTGTTCGCGCGCCTGCAGACCAAGGCGACGTTCCTGGGGGAGGTCGAGGCCGCGAGAGCCGAGTGGAGGCGTGAGCCGGTCCGCTGACCGCGCGTCGCGTTGCGTTCGACTGACAGCGTCGTATGGCCCTCGCAAGTCGAGGTCGCAGGCGCTGCGCCAATATGCGATTATCCAAGAAGTCGCGAGGCCCCCACGTCGGACTGCGCGCTCGCATCCGGGGCGAGCTCTCTCGACTGACGTACCACCACGGCTCGAGCCGGGAGATGCCGATGACTCCAGTCCGCCGGAACGAACACCGAACGCCTGCGGTCGTGGTGGCGCTGGCCATCGCGGCCGGTCTCGCCTCGGCCTGCAGCAGCACCGGCGCACGCGGTACCGTCGGTGGCGGCTCGGGCGGAGCAGGGGCCGGTTCTTCAGCCGGACAACCCGGCGGCGGCGCGCCGGGTCCCGGGACGGGAGGCTCGGCGGGACGCGGAGCGCCGGGAGGTGCCGCGGGATCCCTCGGGCCGGCGACCTCGGGCGGCCACGTCGGATCGGCCGGGGGCGTGGGCGAAGGTGACGCCGGAAGGCCCGGCGCCGGGGGGGCCCCCAGCGGCGTCGGAGGAGCGACCGGCGGCCTGGGCGGAAGCCCCAGCGGCCGGGGCGGAGCGACCGGCGGCCTGGGCGGGGGCCCAGCCGGCGGGGCGGGTGGTGGGCCGGCCGGCGGTCGTGGGGGGCAAGACGCCCGCACCGGCGGTGTCGACTGGGAACCCTGGCCGGCCGTCGACCCTGCGGCGGCTTCGACCTGCGCGGTCACGGAGTTCGTCGGCGGCGATGCCGCCTCCGCTGCCAAGTTCGTGTACCACGAGACGTGGTCGTACGACGCGACGGCGCGGATCCTCACCCGCCAGCACGCCGCCCGCGGCACCAGCGCCGCGTGGACCGGGTACATGCGCCTGGACCCGCAAGCCCGCCGCGAGATGATCTGCCACGCGCAGCAGTACTTCGACTGCGAGGACTGGACGCGCGACGCGCTGGGGAACTCCACGGGCTACAGCTTGTTTGGCGTGACGACCGGCCCCCTCGACGCGTCCGTCCTGGATCCGGCGCACCCGCCGATGAAGGTGGCGACCCCGGACATCGGGCCGGAAAGCGAGACGCACCGGCTGACGTACGACGCCATGGGGCGGCTGGCGACGGGCAGCTACGTGTTCCCGGTGCGAGGCGCCTCGCTCAGCTTCGCCCGCGACGACCAGGGCCGCTGCTCGGACGTCACCTGGTCCATCCCGACGGACGATGCGACCCGCGTTCCGAACAGGCACGAGGTGGATCACTGGACCTACGCCGGCGACAAGTTGACCTCGCGCGTGGTCACCAACCGGGATGCTCCGTACGACGTGCGCGCGGTGATGACCTACACGTACGACGCGAACGGGGACCTGGCCACGACCGTGGTGGACGGCCGCCTGGACATCCCCGAGGGCGGGAGTGTCCCGACCGCCAAACGGGACGGCGTCACGGACTACGTGGTGCGAAGCGTGAAGCTTGCCGACGGCAGCCGCTGGGTCGAGATCGTCGACTTCGCGTCGACGGAGCCGAACGCGACGGTGGCGCGCGACGGCGTGCCGGCGCGGGCGACCCGTTTCCGCTGGAACTTCTCGCCGGCCTGCGACGCGCTTCCGCTGCCGAAGCACACGTCGCAGGATTGCGAGTTCGAGCGGCCCACGCCGATGATGCCTCTCGGCTGGTCGAACCCGCTGATGACGCCGCTGCCGCTGTGGATGCAATCCCCCCTGCCGGATTAGGGGACGGCCGATCGACCGGCCAGGTCCAGGTTGCCGCCTGAATCTGTCGCGCGCGCCCTAAAGGACCGGCCGGTCCGTGTCGATGAGCCGAACCCATGGCAACAGAAATGTCAGCAGAGGCCCTGATGGCGGTTGCGCTGCAGGGATTGGGGATGGAATACACCCACGTGCGGGCCGAGTCGGGGGAGAGCCTCTGGCACGTCCCCGTCACCAAGCCCAAGAGCACGATCTTGACGCTGTTCGTGGGCCCGTTCACGGCCGGCGTCACCTGCCTGGTGGGCGACTTCGCCTGGGGACAGGCTCACCGGCCGTTCGATCTGCTTCGCCTCAACGCCAGCCTGACGCTGGCCAAGGTGGCGTTGCGTGATGAGCACCTGTTCGTGCAGGCCGAGATCCCCACGGATCAAGTGACGGCCGAGACCTTGCGGCTGGCCATCACCACCGTCCTCGAGGGTGTCACCCAGGCGAAGGCGATCGCGACGCTGCAACCGTCCGCGGGTTCGCCGGCGGCCTCTCCCACCTCCTGAGCGAGGCGGGCCCTCCGACCGGGCTGCCCGGCTGCCCCGGCGTCAGCCCCGCTCGACCGGGCTGGGATCCCTTCAGTTCGTCCCCGAGACCGCCGATCTGGGGGGCGTCGGACAGCAGGCACCTTGCAGGTGGAGGAATCATGGGATGGCGCTCGAAGCCCGATAAGCAAAAGGCCAGACGGGATCAGATCGAGAACGTCCTGGGGCCGACCAGCCTGGTGCGCGGCAACCTGGTCGCCGACGGCCCGTTCCGGATCGACGGCTGGGTCGAGGGCGCCGTCGAGTCGCGGTCGACCGTCGTCATCGGCGAGACCGGGGCCGTGCGCGGCAACGTGAGCGGCGCCGAGATCGTCGTGGCCGGAAAGATCACCGGCAACATCTCGTGCGAGGGACACCTGGAGATCCTCGCGACCGGAAAGGTCGACGGGGACATCGCCGCCAAGAGCATCCGCATCGAGACCGGCGGCGTCTTCCGCGGCACCAGCCACATGAAGGGGCTGGTGGCCGCCACAGTGGAAGAGGAGCTGGGCGAAGTGTCGCCCCACCCTGCCGAGCTGACCCCGGCCGCCTGATCATGGCCGATCGACACCCCCGCGCACCGGAGACCGTGAAGGCGTCCCGCGCGGGGGCGCGGCGAGCCGGCGTCGATGGCCGGATGACGGGCGAAGCGGCGAGCGCCCTCGGCGCACTGCCGCCCATTCGCAAGCAGAAGAACAGGCCCCCGCGGCCGCGCTTGCGCATCCTGATCGCCGGCGACCCGACGCGGCCCATGCGAACCATCTCGTTGCCGCACGCGCTGCCCCTGGTCGTGTCGCTGGCCGCGGCGGTGCTGGTCCTGGCGACCGTGCTGCTGGCGTGTGGCTCGTGGAAGATCAGCGACGCGCGCGCCGGGCTGGAGCGCCGCCTGCGGGCCATGATCCGGGCCGCCGACAGCGGCGCGCTGCGGACCGCGCACGCCGGCCAGGACCGACGTGCCGAGCCTGGCCTGGTGCGCCTCCCCGCGGTGGACCAGGTCGCCTTCACCCTGCAGTCGGTGAACACGGGCGAGGAGATGGAGATCCGGCTGAACCGCGCCACCGGCGAGATGGACGCGGAGTCCTACCGGCGCTTTCGCCACCTGATGCGCTGTCAGCACACCGGCGCCGAGACACCGATCGATCCGCGCCTGATCGACCTGCTGTACCGGATCAGCGCCCGCACGCAGCAGAAGATCCTGCTGGTGTCGGGCTTCCGCGCGCCCATGTACTCGATGGCGAAGCTGTCGTATCACACGCGGGGCATGGCGGCCGACATCCGCATCCCCGGCATGACACCGCTGATGGCGCGGGATCTCGCGGAGTCCATGGGCGTGAAGGGCCTGGGGTACTACCCCGTCTCGGGCTTCATTCACGTCGACGTGCGGGACGAGCGCATGCGGTGGATCGACTACGGCGAGAACCGGCGTGACGCCGACGGCGCCGAGCACGGTCCGCGACGCGACAGCACCCCGGAGGACGCCGAGCCCGCCGAGGAGACCGCCCCGGATCTGGACATGACGGAATCGCGCTAAGCGCGAACCACGCGCGGAAGCGCGGGCCCGCTGGCGGCAGGCGCCGTCAGCGCAGGTTCACGCAGCGGGCATTCTCCGCGCGCAGGACCGTCAGGGCTCCCGAGGTGGCCGGATCGACGGGCCGCTTGAGGAGCCGCAGCGTGGCCAGATACTCGCCGACGGCACGGCAAGCGTCGCCGTGACCGGACAGTGCCCGTCCGAAGCTGGCGGCGGCCTCGGGGAGGTTGCCGGCCAGCTCGGCCCGTAGCCCGTCCAGGTAGGCGGGCCAGGGATCCGCGTGCGGGGGGCTTCCGGCCGGGCCGCCTTCGCTGGCGCCCTGGGCGCCGGCGGCGGACGAACGATCGCCGAACAGCTGGGCCAGCAGCCTCAGGTCGGCGTCGCCTTTCAGGGCCGCCGTCTCGCCTTTCAGCGCGACGCGCAGCGCGCCCACCCCGCCACCCGACAGCGCGGCGCGGGCGATCACCAGATGCGTCTCGGGGTCCGCCGGAGGCGCACCCCCCGGCAAGGCCGGCGTCCGGCCGCGCCCCAGCTCCACCGCCGCGCTTGCCCAGGCCAGCGCGGGCGCGTCGGCGTCGGCCAGGCGGCGCGCGCGCTCCAGCAAGCCGGCGGCCCAGTCGACCGGACCCAGCTCGGCCAGAAGTTGCGCCGTCAGGGCCAGCAGCCGTGGCTCCGCAGGGGCCAGGCGCGCCGCCTCCTCCGCATGAACCAGCGCCTGCGCGCGGTGACCTGCGCCGCGGTCGCGGCTGGCCTGGGCCAGCTCGCACCCGGCGCGAACGGCGGCGGGCGGCCAGCGCGGCGCCACGTCATCCTGGCGGGCGGTCGAGGCCGCGCACGCTTTGGGGAGGTCGATCGCGGTGTCCCCGCCCAGCGCCCGCTTGGCCTCGCCGAGCAACAGCATCGCCTGCGGGTCTTCGCCCGCTCGCGCCAGGGCACGGGCCAGCGCATCGCGCGCGGGCTGGGCGTCGCCCGCGTCGAGCTGCGCCTCGGACCAGGCCACCTCTGCCAGCGTGAACCCCGGCGCCTCGATCAGCGCCGCTTCCAGCGCGCGCGCTGCGCCCGTCAGCTCACCGGCGCGGGCGCGCGCCCGGGCGAGCGCGTACAGGGGAAACGGCGCGCCCGGGGACGCCTTGGTCGCCGCGATCGCCAGCCGTGCCGCGCCTTCTCGGTCGCCCTGGGACAGCGACAGCAACGAGCGCGCGGCCGCTTGCATGGCAACCACCGCCACCCCGCCCCCGGAGGCGGGACCCCGCGCCAGAAGCTTCTGCACCTCGGCCGCGCTGTCGTACCCGTAGTCCACCGCCAGGACCGCGCTGGCGAAGGCGAGCGCGGCCGCCGCCTCGGCATCGTCGGGATCGGTGACCAGCAGGCGGCGGGCGTGCGCCTGGGCGCGCGTCAGACCGGCCAGTCCGCCCCGCTCGAGATCGAGGGCCAGCTCGCTCCGCATCCCGTCGCTGGCGGCGTTGCGCCGCCATGTCACCAGCAGCGACGTGGCGGTGCCCAGCCCCACCACGACGGCCAGAACCAAGAGCGCGCCACGCATCTTCCCCTGGGTGATATCCGCAAACGGCGAAGCCGTCCAAGAACGCCCGGTCGGTCAGGGGTTCCGGGAAGCGGGTGGATCGACCGTAGACGGCGTCCCCCGCGGCGGCTACATCGCGCAGACCAGGCGCATCGCGAGGGTGAGACAGGCGTTCACGCCGGTGCGTCCAAATGCCCCCGCGGCGAAGTCGGCCGGCACCAGCGGTCCTGGGATTTCGCACATGACGTCCGCGTAGTTGTCGGCGTCTTCATCGCCGACCAGCAGGCTCCACGAGGTCCCCCCGGCCAGCAGGTCGCTCGCGCGAACGGCGGAAGCGGCGGGGATGACGGCCTGGTTCCACATGGGCGCCAACGTGTCGACGATCGTGTCCGTGTATCCGACGGCCGTGCCGACCGGCATTTCGAACCGCACCAGCGGGTCGGGCAACGCGCCACCGTAGAGATCGCGGGGGCCGTCCCACGGCGAGCCATCGGAGTACAGAGGGGCGAGGGTCGCCGAGACGGCAAACATCTGCCAGCGGGACTGCGGGTCCAGTTCGCAGGCGCCGCTGGAGGAGCACCGCTGGCAGGCGGCGCAGGCCTGGCAGGCGGCGCCGGCCAGGCCGCACTGCTGGGTGGTGGGCGTGGTGACGCAACGGGCGCCGTCGCAACATCCGGTCGGGCAGGTGACGGCATTGCAGGTGACGACAGCGGCGGGCGCGCCCCCCGCCCCTCCGCCCCCCTGGCCGGCGCTGCCTGGCGCACCGGCGACGCCGCCAGCGCCGCCCGCGCTGGAGACGGGTTGCCCGCCCGCGGCCGTGACCCCGCCCTGCCCACCCCTGCCCCCGGCGCCGCCGCTCGCGGCGACGGCGCGGCCACCCGAGCCGGAACCGCCGCTGCCCACGGTGCCGCCGCTGGGCGAGGGACCGCTGCCCCCGACGCTTCCCTGGCCCGGACCGCTTCCGCTGTGACCGGCGAGCGCGGCGGCGCTGCTGGTCCCGCCTGCACCGGACACAGGCAGGACGCTGCCTCCATTTCCCCCCTGGGACGAGATGATCCGGCCCGGTCCCACGCTGGCTCCCCCGGTGCCATCCAAGGACTCTCCCCGGTGCAGGGCGGTTTGCCCTCCCTGGCCGACGCCGATGCTGGCGGTCATGCCGCCCCCCGCGCCGCCCAGTCCCCTGGGGGATTCGGTCCCACCGCCGCAGCCGGCAATCAGCAACGCAACCCCGATCAACTTCCCGACGCGCATGAATCCTCCGTGTTGCCGTTGCAGGGGAGACGTCCCCGGTGAAACCCGTATTGGCTGGACTACGCTTGGCTTTTCGGAAGCCGATCCGCAAGGGGGCGGGGGGCGAAATCGGGAGCGCCGGCGGCGCCCGGACCAAAATTTTGTCAGTCCCGCCCCGCGCCTTTACGCTCGCGTGATGGACAAGCAGTTCCTGGTCGCGCAGCTGACCGATCGCGTGCGGGCCTCGGCGCAGGTGGCGCGCAAGGCCGGCCAGGCCGCGGAAGAAGAGGCGCGCGACGGCGCCACCGCCTCGGAGAAGCGAGAGAACGCGCGCGTGTCACAGGAGTACTCGGGGCTGGCGCGCGGACAGAAGGAGCGCGCCGCGCGCGCCCTGACCGAGCTGTCCGTGCTGGAGACGTTCCGGCCGGCGCGCCTGGCCAGCCGGGGACCGGTGGCGGTGGGCGCGATCGTCGAGGTGGAGATGGAGAACGAGAGCGGCCAGGGCTTTCAAGGACGGACGTTCTTTCTGGCGCCGGCCGGCGCCGGTGTCGAGTTGACGGGCCCGGACGGCGACGGGTTCCTGTCGGTCGTCACGCCGGCCTCGCCCATCGGACGCGCGGTGCTGGGAAAGCGCGTCGGGGACACCGTCGAGGTGATGGTCGAGGGCGAGCCGCGCGAGTGGAAGATCACGTTCGTCGAGTAGTCCCGGTGCAGAGCCGGCGCCCGGGGCGCGGTGCGCGATGGCGAGGTCGATCCGCCCCCCGGTAGCCGGGACCCGGTTGCCCGGCGGCGAGCAGCCCGGTATCACCGGGCCCCATGACCAGCGCCCAGAAGCAACGGACCGCGCTCAGGACCGCGCGGCGCGTCCTGGTCATTGCCGGCGTGCTGCTGCTGGTGGCCTACGGCGGGATCTTGCTGTGGTTCCGTGCGAACGAGGACGCCCTGCTGTTTCATCCGGTTCGAGGAACGTTGGCCGCGCCGCCGGCCAGCCTGGCGCTCGACAGCCGCGACGTTCGCTTCCCGAGCGACGACGGCACGCCGCTGGTGGCGCGACTGATTCCACCGCCGGCCAGCCAATCGTCCGCGACGGCGGGCTGGATCCTTTATCTCCATGGTTCGGGCGGCAACGTCGGGGTCCTGGGGTACAACGAAGCGTGGGCCAAGTTCCGTCGCCTGGGCCTGGGCGTCCTGGCCGTCGACTACCGGGGCTTCGGTGAAAGCGGAGGGCGCCCCTCCGAGGCGGGCCTGTACCGGGACGCGACCGCCGCCTACGCGTACCTGACGGGGCCCCTGGGCGTCCCGGCTGGCCGGATCGTCATCTACGGCTACTCGCTGGGGACCGCGGTGGCGATCGACCTGGCGGCGCGGGTGCCCGCCGCCGGGCTGATCGTCGAGGGCGCTTTGCTGTCGGTGCCGGCGCGCGGCGCGGAGCTGTACCCCTTCCTGCCCGTGGCCTGGATGGCCCACAACCGCTTCGCCTCGATCGACAAGGTGGCCGGCGTGAAGATGCCCAAGCTGTTCATCCACGCGCGCGGAGACACCGAGGTCCCCATCGCCCACGGCCGCAAGCTGTTCGAGCGGGCCGCCCCTCCCAAGTTCTTCCGGGACGTCGCCGGCGGTCACCGCACCGCCCACCAGGTGGACCCCGGCTTCTTCGACGCCGTCGCCCGCTTCGTCGCAGGACTGGGCCTACCAGTGGTGGACGACGGGCGCGCGGGCGATCATCGAGTCGAACGCGCCCGATGAGAACCCGCGGCGGAGGCTTCTTCCGTCGTCGCTCACTTCGTGGCGCTGTCGTGGATGGCGTGCAGCCAGCGCCACAGGGTGGCGATGTCCTTGGCCGGGATCTGATTCAGCACCGGCATCGTGCCCTCGGTGTAGCCCTTCACCTTCTCGTGCAGGCTGGGTTGCTGGCCCACGTCGGTCACCGCCAGGGCCGGCACACGGCGGTAGGCCTCCATGTCGCTCAGGAAGTCGGGGCCGCGCTTGGCGCCCTGGCCGCCGATGCCATGGCAGCTCTGACAATGCTTCATGTACAGGGGCCATCCGGATCGGTCCGGCAGGCGACGCGTCGCCTGGGCCAGCTCCGCCTCGTACGCCTTCTGCGTCACGAACCGCACGCCGGAGAACGCGGTCGGGTACAGCCAGTTCGAGTACAGCGATTCGCGCCGTCCGTACACGATCTTCGGGCAAGGCAGCTCGTCCCGGTTGTGCAGGGGGTACGTCGTCGAGAATTTGTTCATGGCGTCGCCATGCTCGAAGGCGATGAAGATCGACTTCACCTCTTCCTTGTCCTTCAGCCGGACCGGCAGCTCCATGCCGTCCTTGAACGTGAAGATGACGGTGTCGGCCGCCTTGGGTGGGGCGGCGTACCCGATCAGCTCGCCCAGCGAGATGCCGCGCACGTTGTGGTCCAGCCCGTCCTGCAGGTCGCGCCAGGTCACTTGTCGACGTGACGCGCTGTCGACGGTGACCGTTCGCGCGCTGCTGGGCACGCCGGTGATAGGGCCCAGCTGGACCTCGATGGCTGCGCTGTCGGCCGCCACGGCCACACCACCCAGCGCGGGGGCCAGGGTGGCCAGGGTCAACAACACGGTCAGTGGTCGCTTCGTCATCCGTCCGCCTCTCGCAAGCGGCGCACCAGCGACAACCGCGCTTGAAACGCAGGGATTCGCGAACGGCTTGCGCCACCTTGGCTGCAGCGCGCAGCGGATGCGCCCCCGAAGCACCTCCGCCGCGCGCGCAGCAGGGACGATCGCGCCCGCCCTTCGGAGGGAAGATCCCCGCTCGCTCAACCTTCGCCGGTGTCGTTGGCGGGGATGATCCGGCGCAGGCGCCTCGCCGCCTCTCGATCGCTCTGCGCACCGATCAGCAGGCAGCGCTGGCAACTGACGACTGGCCAGTCCGTGGCGACGCCTCCCGCATCGGCGAGCGCTCGCCCACAGGTCAGCTCTTCGGGCGGCCAGTGCGGCGTGTGACACACCACGGGCCATCCGCGCGCGACCATCTCCTCGTGCGTCACGGGACGATGGATGTTGCAACCCGGGCAGGTGACCTGCCCCCAGGCGGCGGTCAAGCCGTCAGCGGCGCGCGCCTGGCCGCACTCGGTCGCCTTGACCTTGTGCGTGGGGCGCTCGCCATCCATGGCGGCATACTGAACTACAGTTCAGGTTGCGTCAATCGGAAGCCGGCGCGGCCCGAATTCGCACGATCGTCCGTGACCTGAGCGCGCTTTCGTCATCAGACAGACCAATGCCAGCTGATCCAGAACTCCGGGAGATTGTGGACGAAGCCTGCCGACTCGCCGCCTGGGCCTTCGCCGGTGGGCGAGAGCTGCTGGCGGCGCGCGCCCTCGGGGACGCGCAGGCGTTCCTGGAGCTCGCCGCGTTCGACCTGGACCTGGTCACCGGCGCCGCGCCAGGCGCAGCGGCGTAGCCGTGCTGTCAGGGTGACCGGGCAATCCATGACGGCGACGCGGGATCAGGCGCGTGCCGGCTCCTCGGCCCCGCCCGGACTGTCGTCCTCGCTGGCTCCCCGTGGCCCCTGCGACAGCAAATCCTCCACGCGCTTCGCCAGGCTCTTGAACTCCAGCTCCTCGAACAGGGCGCGCGTCTGCAGGAGGTGCTGGCGATCGATGGGCGCGTGGCGTGGGCCGTCGGGCAGCGGGACGTCGCGACGCAGGCGGGCCAGCTCCTCGGTCTCCCGGATCTGGTCCGCGGCCTGAGCTAGCGCGGTCCGCACGCGGGCGGGCGTGATCTCGTCGAGGTGCGCCAGCAAGCCGCGGGCGTCGCCGAAGCGCGCCACCAGCGCCTGCGCCGTCCGCTCCCCGACGCCGGCGACCTTGGGCAGGTTGTCGGTGGCGTCACCCAGCAGCGCCGCCAGCGCCGGCAGCTGCTCGGGACGCAGCCCGTAGCGGGACGTCACGGCCGGCAGATCGTACAGCTTGGGCGGCTGTCCGCGCGCCCCCACGAACAGCACGTCCACGCGCTGCTCGACGACCTGGAAGAGATCGTGATCCCCGCTGACGACGCGCGCGGGCGTTCCCGCGGTCGACAGCTCACGGGCCAGCGTCGCCAGGACGTCATCGGCCTCGAAGCCGGGTGCCACGAAGCGCGGCGCCCCCATCGCCTCGAGCAGGCGCGGCAGGATGTCGAGCTGTGCGCGGAGCGGTCTGGCCAGCGGCGCACGCTGGGCCTTGTACGTGGGACTGCGGGCGTGGCGGAACGTCGGGCGACCGGCGTCCAGGGCGAAGGCGACGCCCAGCGGGCGCTCTTCTCTCAGCAGCTTCAGCAGAAGGACGCTGAACCCGTACAGCGCCGAGGTGGGCAGCCCCGCGCTGGTCGTCATCTCGGGCAACGCGAAGAAGGCCCTGACGAACAGCGAGTGGGTGTCGACCAGGAGGACCCGCGGTTCCGCCAGCGGCTGCGGGGGGGCGATCGGCGTTGTCATTCGTGGCGCGCGCGTCGACGGCCTAGAAGGTCATCGCCTTCAGCAGGTTCCTGAGGAACTGGTCGCCGCAGTCGCGGTAGTTCCGGTGATCGGGGCGCCGGAAGAAGGCGCCCAGCTCCGCCTTCGAGACGCGCAGCCCCGACTTCTCGATCAGCGCGGCGATGTCGCTGTCCTTCAGTTCGAAGGCCACGCGCAACTTCTTCAGGACGGCGTTGTTCGTGATGGGCAGCTCGAGCGGCTGGGGGGCGCGGTTCGGATCCTTGCCTCGCTTGTAGATGACCAGTCCGTTCAGGAAGTGCCCCAGCACCTGGTCGCCGCACGGCTGATAGCCAGGCTCCTCTTCCGACTTCAGGAAGGCGGTCATGTCGGCCTTGGTCACCTCGCCGCCGGCCGACCGGACGATGTCCACCAGCACGCCGTCGCCGACGTTCAGCAGGTAGCGGAGGCTGCGCAACACATCGTTGTTGGTCACGGCTCTGTATAGATCGAAGCGGGCCCGCCGGGGCGACGATGCCGCCGGCGTCGTCGCCCGTTCACCAGCCCAGACGGACCGCGACCCACAGCGCGGCGCACACCGCGCCGGCGACGATCACCATCGGCAGCAGGGCCGGCACGAAGTACGGGTACACCAGCATCACCACGCCGGCGACCAGATGGGGCGGGCGTGACAGCTTGCGGCCGTAGTTCGCCAGGACCAGCCCGACGCCGGAGATGACGATCGAAGCCGCCAACCACCCCATCGACAGTTGCAAGGTGGGTTCAGCATACGCCGCCGGCGGCGCGTCTGCCTCCCCCCCAGGGGCAGGGCGTGCTGCCGCGCCCGGGCTACCAGCGGCGCCAGCGGTAGACGGCGAAGGCGAGCGCCACCGCCGCCACGCCCAGGCCCGCCGGCGCGAAGCGCGTCCAGCGGGCGGCGGGCGGCTCCGCATGCAGGCGCAGCGAGCGCTTCAACTCGGAAAGGTTGACGTGCGCGAGATCCCCCAACGGTGCCTTCAGTGTGTCTTCCATGACGCCTCTCTGGGTCAGGTAGGTCCTCGACGGAGGGTTGTCAATCGCGGCACCGTCGCGGCAGCGTGGGCGTGTCCCCGCCGCCCTCGCCTATTCGAACCGCCGACCTTACGTTCTCGGCGATGAACCTCGATCCGTCCTTCTCGCGTCCGCGCCTGGATGTCGGCCTGCAGCGCCAGCTGGCGCGGCGCAACGAGCTGCGCCTGCGCCCCACCCTGGAGAACGACTTCTCCGTGGACGATCTGACCCGCGAGATGCTGGACCGCCGGTCGGAGGAGGCGTTCCTCGCCGCCGAGCGGGCGGCGCTGAACGACGCCCTGGCCCAGGTCCCCACGCAGGCGGACGGCTTCTTGCGATGGTTCGAGGGGCTGCGGGACACGGGGCCTGGGCAGGGCGATCCGCTGTTTCCCTGGCTGGCGCGTGAGGCGACGCTGGAGCAATTCCGGTGGTTCCTGGGCCAGGAGGTCGCGGGGGAGGCCGGCTTCGATGATCTGCTGGCCCTGACCCAGCTGAAGATGCCGGTGCGCGCCAAGCTGGAGATGGCCCGCAACTTCTGGGACGAGCTGGGGCGCGGTCACGCCGCCGGCGTCCACGGGGCGCTGCTGTCCCAGCTGGCCGACCAGCTGGATGCCTGGCTGCCCGGGGAGGCCATCCTTCCCGAGCCGCTGGCCCTGGCCAATCTGATGAGCGCGCTGGCCTTCAACCGGCGCTACGCGTTTCAATCGCTAGGTGCCCTGGGCGTGATCGAGCTGACCGCCCCGGGGCGGGCCACCATGGTCAACGCCGGCCTGCGGCGGCTGGGGTGTGACGCCGGCGCGCGGAAGTACTTCGCGCTGCACGCCACGCTGGACGTGCAACACGCCGACACCTGGAACCGGGAGGTCCTGGGCCCGCTGGTGGCCGCCGATCCCCGTTGCGCCCGCGCCTTCGCGGAGGGAGCGCTGCTGCGCTTGCGGGCCGGTGCGCGCTGCTTCGCTGCCTACCGCGCGCAGCTGTGGGGCGACGGCTCGGCGTGATGCCCCCGCCGCTCGGCGAGCCTCAGTCCGCCCTGGTCGAGCTGGGACTGGCCCTGCTGGCTGCCGGCTATCGCTTCGTCACGCCCACGCCGGACAGCCACCGCCGCGTGCTGGAACGGCCGCACGAAGCGACCGACCCGGTCGCGCCGGGGCGTGACGACGCGCGCGCCGCCACCCGGCTGCTCCGGGACGCCTTCGGTTGGAGCCGGCCGTTCCCGCTCGCGCGCCTGCCGGCGCCGGTGCGCGCGTGGGGAGAGGCCGCTGACATCTTTCGGTCCCAGCCGGACGCCGCGCTGGTGAAGAGCCGCGTCCGCTTCTCGACGCTGGAGGAGACGGCGGGGGTCCACCTGTTCGTGCACTCTGCCTATCCCACCACGGACGCCGATGCGGTGTTCTTCGGGCCCGACAGCTATCGGTTCGCGGCCGCCCTGCGACGAACCGTGAAGCCGGCGCGCCGGCTGATCGACGTCGGGTGCGGCACGGGCGTGGGCGGGTTGGTCCTGGCGGATCGGGTCACCGAGGTCGTGCTGACCGACGTGAACCCCCGGGCCCTGGAGCTGGCGGCGGTGAATGGGGCGCTGGCCGCCCGCACCGGCCAGTGCGCCGTCGGGCAGGTCGCGCTGTGCCAGAGCGACGTCCTCGCCAGCGTCGAGGGCGAGGTCGACGTCGTGATCTCCAACCCGCCCTATCTGATCGGTCCCGAGGGCCAGGGTGGTCGCCTGTACCGCGACGGCGGCGGGCAGCTGGGCATCGACCTGGCGGCGCGGATCGTCACCGAGTCGCTGGCGCGGCTGAGCGGCCGGGGCGGCCAGCTGGTGCTGTACACGGGCGTCCCCATCGTCGAGGGCCGGAACGTCCTGCAAGACCGGCTGGACCCGTCGTTGCGCGCGGCGCGGGCCCGGTGGACCTGGGAGGAGCTGGATCCGGACGTCTTCGGCGAGGAGCTGTCCCGCCCCTGCTATCACGGGACCGAGCGGCTGGCCGCTGTGCTGCTGACCGCGCAGCTGGCGTGACCGCCGCCGACAATTTCATCCGGGCGGCGATAGCCAGCCCAGGTCCTGCAGCCGGGACTCGTCGGTGGCCATGAAGCGCTCGCCGATGTCGAGGCGGTGGCGGCCGTTGGGCAGGCAGACCGCAGCCACCCGTTCGTAGGCGGCCGCGCGGGCCTGGGCCACGGTCAGCCCGCACCCGGTCACCACCATGACGTACCCGACCACGCCGCTCGTCACCAGCTGGTGCCGGTCAGCCTCCTCGGGTGGTAGGGCCCGGCCGGGCCGCGCGCCGTGCAACGCCACCTCACCCAGGTGCACGTTGTCGCGATCCTCCTCGTCGAGCGGCCGGCGAAAGAGCACCGGCAGCCCCTTCGACAGGCGGTCGTAGCCGGCGGCGTAGGGAAACGGCGGCACGGTCAGCACGACACCGACGCAGTAGCCGTCCCGCGTGGGAAAGAGCGCCCCCGCCTGGGGATGGTCGCCCTGCATGCGCCGGAACAGCGCGGGCCAGCCGCAGCGCTGCAGCGGCTGCAGGATGGCGAAGCCCGGGTACCCGAAACGACAGGTGAACTCGAGCGGGTGAACGCCGTCGTCGTCGACGATCGTGTTGATGTTGATGTAGCCGCGGTACCCGCCCTCGCGCAGCGGGGACTCCATGCGCCCCAGGGTCTCGCGGAACAGCCGCTCGCTTCGCCGGTAGGTGACCAGCGTGCCCATCTCGCCGGTCAGCTCGCCCAGATCGCCAGGGAAGAAGCGCTTGTGCTCCCAGTCGAGGCAGGCCGGCTGCAAGAAGCGCTGCCCGTCGAAGTACGCGCCCACGCCGACCTCGACGCCCTCCAGCCGCTCCATCAGCACCAGGCGCTCCGGCTCTCCCGCCGGCCAGCTCTCGCGCTGAAGCTGCAGATAGGCCAGCAGGTCCGCCCCGTCGGGCATGTCGCCCAGGAAGGTCCGGCCCGAGGCGAAGCCGATCCCGGACGGCTTGTACACGTAGCGCCCGGGCCGCGCGCGAACGAAGGCGATGGCCTGGGCGAAGCTGTCGAAGTCGTGGGTGGGGACGACGCGCATCCCCACCTGCCGCATCACGCGCTGCCCGAAGGCCCGATCGGACTCCAGGCGATCGCCGAAGGCGCTGCCGCCGATGACCTGAAAGCCGTCGCGGCGCAGCTGCTCCTGCAGCTCGCCGTGCGAGGCGGTCTCGAACAGCACGAAGCCATCGCGGCCGGCGGCGCGCAGCCAGTCCAGCTCGGCCCGCCAGTCGGGGGTGGTCTGGACCAGACCGGCCAGGGTCGGCGCGCACTCCGCGTCGTCGGCGAAGACCCGCACCTCGTGCCCCTCCCTTCCCAGCGCGAGATACATCGACCCGAGACTGAGGTCGTGACCGATTCCCAGCACCCGCATCGCCCGGAAGCGTGGGGTCCAGCGCGGGGTCAGGAAAGAGGAAGGGCCGCGCGGCCGCCGGGGCCGTGTAAGACTTCGAGGGTGGTAAGACCCGCCGGCAGCGGACCGGAGCGCGACCTGGTGTTGCCCTGCCCGGGCTGCGGCCTGGTGGGCGCCCCAGGCGAGGGCCCTTGCGATCCGTATGGCGGGTCGTCACCGGGCTGCTGGGCCACGTTCAATGGCGTCCTCGCCAAGGACTATGGCGAGTACCACTACCCCGAGGTGCACCAGCTGATCGTGGACGCCTACATGAGCCAGCACGCGACGTTCGGGACGCCGGCCGCGCGGCGCTCGGTGGTGGTGCATCTCGTCGGGCTGCATCTGGTCTTCGAGCGAGGCCTGCAGCGGCCCGTGATCGGACGGACGCTGGGCCCCATCTTCCCCGACAAGCGCGACGTCGCGGCGCTGGTCCCCAAACCCCCGCCCGGTCCCCTGACCATCGCCTCGGTGGCCGCCGCCAGCAGCCTCGAGGAACACGATCGCCGCGGGCGAGCCTGGGCGCTGGCGGTCTGGAACAGCTGGGCGCCGCATCATGAATTGATCAGAGCGGTCGCCGCGGAAGCGCTGGCCCGTCGCTTTTGACGGCTGCCCCAGGGGAGCCGCGCCGTTCAGCCGGCGGGGGCGTCGCGCCGGCGCACGAGCACCTCGACCTGACCGGAGTCGAGCGCCTTGGCCTTGGTGTCGGGCTGGGCGGCGACGACCAGGTAGTTCGCTCCCGCCATCTTCAACTCCGTGCCCGGGCCGAACGAATCGGGCAGCCGTTCGCTGGGCATGCGCACGGCCGAGATGATGGTCCGGGTGCCCTGCTCGCGGAAAGTGACCTTGATCAGCTTTCGGCCGAAGGAGAACATCTCCGGATGGTCGCACGAAAGACCGGCGGGCGCGCCAGGCGCGGCGCGCCGGGGGGGCCGAGCGCGGCCGCCGGAGGGAAGCCCCTTGCATCCGCGGCAAAGAAAACCAGGATCTGCAAGATGCGAGGCTTGCGCAGATACCCTGTCGGCGTGGCGGTCCTGCTGGCGGTGGCGGCGATGGGATGCAGGCGCGGCCCCGCAGAAGGCCCGCCGGCCGGCTCGGGAGGAACGCCCGGCAGCGCCGTCGCCGACGACCTGAAAGGCGTGGCGCGGCAGACCGAGAAGACGGCGAAGGACATCGGTCACGCCACCGTGGACCTGGCCGACAAGGCGGGCCAGCATCTGGAGCACCTCGGCGATCACGCCGGCGCCGACAGCAACGACGCTTGGATCACCACGAAGGTGAAGAGCGCCCTGACCGGCCAGGGAATCGACCCGCTGCACGTGCACGTCGACACCAACCAGAAGGTGGTCACGCTGTCCGGCACCGTCCCCTCGGCCGCCAAGAAGGAGAAGGCGGTCAGCGCGGCCCGGACGGTGACCGACGTCGCCGAGGTGAAAGACCACCTGTTCGTGCAGCCGGACAGCCGCTAGCCATCCCGGTCGGGCGCCCGCAGACCCCGTCGGAAGAGGATGTCGGCGGGTGAGCGGCGCAGCACAGCCGCCGCCTCGCTGGCGTCGGAGCCCGGGCCCAGTTGCGCGCGCAGCCCCGCCTCGCAGGTGGCCAGCACCTTCTCCAGCGCCTCGACCGGCCGCGGCCGACGGCCCTCTGTGGCCCCGCCAGCCAGCCACACGTTCACCAGATAACCCAGCTCCTGCAGACGCTCGGCGAAGCGATCCGCGTCCCGCTGGCGCAGGTCGGTCATCGCGCGCTCGAACAGCGGGGCGACCAGGTGCGGCCCGGGCCGGTCGAGCGGTCCCTCGTCATCGCCCGGAGCTGCCGGCAAGGCCAAGGTCGCTGGGGCGACCACGCCCGCTTCGCGCAGCATCGCCTCCAGATCACGCGCATCGGCGGGCGCAGCCTTCGCCGCGCGCGGGCCGGCCGAACCGACGGCTGACCGACCGCGCTCGCCGGGACGCGCCGAGACCGCCGGCTTCATCAATCCGCGGAAGTAGGCGCGGGTGATGGGGTCACGCTCGTGGGGCGCCGTGTCCCCCTGACCGCGACCCAGCGCCAGGAAGGCCCGCGCGTCGGCCGGGCTCACGAAGCCTTCGGAGGCCCGTCGGTCTTCGCGGCTGGCCGCCACGTCGCTCTCCAGCATCTCGTCGGCCGTCAGCACCTGGAACAGGCCCCCCTGCCCGGAGATGTACTCCATGCTTATGTCCCGGCACAGTTCGAGGATCGCCCGCAAGCGATCGTGGTGCTCGCGATCCAGCAGCGTCAGCGCGGTCCAGACGTCGTCCCAGGCGTCGGGGTCCCGGGCGATCAGGCGCAGCTCCTCCCATTCCTCGACCGCGGCGTCTTCCAGCGCCCGATCGAGGTCCTCGGCCAGCTGATCCCCGGGGCTCAGCTGTTCGTCGATGACCTCGATGTCCAGCACCAGCACCAGCCGCTGCACGGCCAGCGCGATCAGCGGCAGCGGCAGCTCGCACAGGCGCCGCACCACGGCCTCGTCCCCCGCCTCCAGCATCACCCGCAGCCACAACGCGAATCGCTCCGGGCGGAAGGTCTCGTCCTCGCCGGCCCGCGTGGCGCGCCACAGATCGTCGTCGAAGATCCTCTCCAGCTGCTCACGGCTCGCCAGCGCCACCAGCTCGCCCGCGTCTTCCAGACCTATCCGATCGATCAGCGCGCCCAGCACGGCGCCCGGCAGCTCGCGCACGGCGGCCACGAGGCCGGGGCTTTCCAGGATGCGCAGGACCAGGTTCGCAGGAGGTGGGGCATGTGGGCGGCCGAGAGACTTCATCGGGGGCTCCTTTCGCGGGGACCACCCATCGTCTTCATTGGACGGAAAGTTGGTAGCTATTGATTTTTCCAGCCGCTCGGTACTATTTGGTTGGCTGGTTCGGGCGGTCGCGAAATCTCGCACCCCGCGTTTCCTGGCGCTCCCGGCTGTTACAGCTGCGAAGCCGCCCCCGTTCCTGGGCAGTTACGCAGCCGGCGCCGGTCCGGTGAATGCGCGGGCGGGGCTTGAATCTCGCCGGGGGAATGCTTCCCCTGTGCCTTATGACCTACTCGGCGACGGGGCTCATCGGCGGATCGTGTCCGACTTCACATCGAGGCGCGCTGGCGTTCGCGCTGGCGCTGCTCCTCGGAGGTTGTTCCTCGGGATCGGCGGTGACCTCCGACGGGACCGGCGGGTACGGCGGACAGGGGGTCGTCGGCGCGGGCGGCGCCGGTGGGGGCGACGCCCTGGGCGGCGGCGGCTCGGCCCCTGCCCCCGAGGGCGCCGGTGGCCAGGGCGGAGGCGTCAGCACCATGTCGGTGGAGACCTGCGAGGGCACGCCGCCCGTGGGCGTGGGAGTGCCCGCGGGGACGGTGACCATCGCCAGCGCCGCTGACGACACGGATTCCTCGAGCAACGCCATCGACGGCGAGATCGTCGACGAATGGAGCACCGGTACCACCACGGGCTGGATCACCCTGACGTTTCCCACGCCGACGATGATCGGCGCCGTGCGCCTTCACGCCGACGCGAAGCCCGCCAACAACGAGATCTTCACCATCAGCACCAGCACCAGCACCGTCCCCCTGGCGTCGTTCACCGCGCTGATTCCCATGGAGCCGGGTGTCCTGCTGCCCGAGATCAAGATCCCCTCGGGCCTGTACCGCGACCTCACCATCACCGTCAACGCTGGCGCATCATGGGTCGGCGTGAATGAGATCTGGGTCCTGCCCGTGTCCGCCTGCCCCTGACCGGCTCTTGGGCCGTGCGTTGGCTCGCCAGTTCACGTCCTCGAGGATGGTACGGTTGCTCGGGGGCAGCGTGGGATCCGCCGCGACCTCGCGCAGCACGGCCAGCCCTCGATCGCCGCGCGCGGCGAACACGGACGCGGCCGTCCGGCTGACGATCGGATCGTCGTGGTACAGCAGCGCCCGCAGCTCCTGGTCGTCGCCGGGCTGTAATGCCTTCTGCAGCGCTTCCACGGTGGCCGTGTTCACGCCGCCCGTGAACCGCGCCTTGTCGGCGTTTCCCTTGGCGATGTCGGCCAGCGCCCGCTGGCGTGGCGTGGGCGCCGGGCGTCCCGCGCTGGTGCCCCGCTTCTGGCCGATCACCGCGTATTGAAGAGGCAAGCTCTCGGCCACCGTGCGGGCGCTGAGGCCGCCCGTCTGCAGCTCCCCGATGACGGTCGCCGGCGCCAGCCGGGCGTGGGCCGGTGGGCCCTCCGGCGAATCCGCCGTGAAGTCGACGATCAGGACGAATCCGCCTGGCCGCAACGCCCGGTTCAGCGCCGCCGCGTACCGGGCCCGCTGGGGGACGTGATGCCAGGTGTTGACGATCAACACCCTGTCCACGCTGTTGTCGGGCAGGCCGGGGTCGGTGGCGCCCACCTGCTGGACGCTCACGTTCGCCAGCCCTTCCTTCTTCATCCGCTGCTTCAGGTACGCCACCATGTGGGGCTCGACGTCGAGGGCCAGCACACGACCGCCAGCGCCCACCGCCTTCGCCAGGTACCGCTCGAAGTAGCCGGTGCCGGCGCCGACATCGGCCACGACGTTCCCCGGCCACAGTTGCAGCAGGCTCACCACGTCGTCCGGCTTCTGCCAGGCATCCCGCTTCGGGCTGTCGAACGCCTTCGCGTACTTCGCGACGTCGGAGAAGTCGTGCTCGTAATGATCGGCGGTGGCGGGATGTGACACCGTCCCGGCGTCCGCGGGCGCGCCGGCAGCGCGCGCCGCCCAGGGAACCAGCAGGACGGCGGCCGCCAGCATCAGACGGTCACCACCACCATGACGGTTGAACATGCCCGCGTATTTCACACGATGCGCGCGACCGCGCAACGCTGACGATCGAAGCCGCTCAACCCAGGGCGTGGAACACGCGCTGCACGTCCTCGTCCTGCTCGAGGGCGTCGACCATCTCCAGCACCTCGTTCGCCTTGTCCTCCGGCAGCGAGACCAGGTTCTGCGCGACGTACTCCGAATCGGCGGACTGCACCGCGATGCCGCGCGCCTCGATGGCGGCCTGAAGCTTTCCAAAGTCGGCGAAGGCGCCGCGAATGATCAGCTGCGGCTCGCCCTTGTCGTTCGTCCCCTCCCCCATCTCTTCCAGGCCGAAGTCGATCAGCTCCAGCTCCAGCGCGTCCGCGTCCTTGCCGGCCAGCGCGTCGGGGGCCAGCCGGAACACGCCCATCCGCTTGAACTGAAACGCCACGCTGCCCTCGTTCCCCATGCTGCCGCCGTGGCTCTTGAAGGCGTTGCGGACGTTCGCCACCGTGCGGACGATGTTGTTGGTGGCGGTCTCGACGATGACCGGGATGCCGTGCGGGCCGTAGCCCTCGTAGACGACGATGTCGTAGTTCTCGGCCCCGGCGCCCGACGCCTTCTTGATGGCGTTCTCGATCTTGTCCTTGGGCATGTTCGCGGCGCGCGCGTTCTGCAGCACGCGGCGCAGCGCCGGGTTCGAATCGGGGCTGGGCCCGCCCGACTTCACGGCGATGGCGATGTCCTTCCCGATCCGGGTGAAGGCCTTGGCCATCTTGTCCCACCGCTTGAACATGGTGGCCTTGCGCGTTTCGAAGATGCGTCCCATGGCCGAATCCCTAACACACGGCGAGGCGCCCAGCCCAGGGGCCACCGCCGCCATCAGCCGTCACCTGGTCGCGCGTCGCGATCCGGCCGCCCGGGTCGTTCGTAGGAAGGGGGACGGCCGGACTGGACCGGCCTTGCAACCGAGCCGAAAGGAGCCCCCATGCGAACGATGCTGAAGGTCACAGTGCCAGTGGAACAGGGAAACAGGGCCATCGTGGAGGGTGCGCTGCCACGGGTCATTCAGGACACCATCGAGCGCATCAAGCCCGAGGCCAGCTACTTCACGATCGAAGCAGGAAAACGAACGGCCTTCTTCGTCTTCGACATGACGGACGCGTCGCAGATGCCGCAGATCGGCGAGCCGCTGTTCATGACCCTGGGCGCGGGCATCGAGCTGACGCCCGTGATGACCGCCCAGGATCTGCAACAAGGCCTGGCCGGCCTCGCCCCGCCGAAGCGGTAGGACGAACCTGGGCAGCGGCGAACGAACCGCGCGGCCGCGGGGTTCTTCAGGGCACGCCGCGGCCGCCGGAGGCGCCGTACACCTGCCCCGTCACGTACGTGGCCTCGGCCTCTGCCAGCACCACATAGACGGGCGCGATCTCGACGGGCTGGCCGGGGCGGCCCAGGGGCGTGTCCTGGCCGAAGTTCACCAGCTTGTCGGGCAGCTGTCCGCCGGTGACCTGCAACGGCGTCCAGTATGGACCAGGTGCCACCGCGTTGACGCGGATGCCCCGCTTGCCCAGCTGCTTGGCCAGCGCCTTCGTGAACGTCACGATGGCCCCCTTGGTCGAGGCGTAGTCGAGCAGCTGCGGATCCGGCGCGTACGCCTCGACGGAGGCTGTGTTGATGATGGCGCTGCCCGGGGGCAGGTGCGCCAGCGCCGCCTTGGTCAACCAGAACATGGCGTAGACGTTCGTCTTGTACGTGGCGTCGAACTGCTCCGTGGTCAGGTCCTCGATCCGTTCGACGGCGTGTTGCTTGCCGGCGTTGTTGACCAGGATGTCCAGACCGCCCAGCGCCCGGACCGCCTGGTCGACGACCGACTTGCAAGCCGCCTCGTCGCGAATGTCCGCCGGCAAGGAGACGGCCTTGCGGCCTGCCTCCTTCGCCAGCGCCAGCACCTCGCGCGCGTCAGGATCTTCGGCGGGCAGGTGGCAGATGGCGACGTCGGCGCCTTCACGCAGGTAGGCGATGGCGGCGGCCCGGCCGATGCCGGAGTCGCCCCCGGTGATCAGCGCCTTGCGCCCTGGCAGCCGGCCGGTGCCTCGATAGCTCCGCTCGCCGCAGTCGGGCCGAGGGTTCATCTTGCTTTGCAGGCCGGGCCACGGCTGGGATTGCTTGGCGAACGGCGGCTTCGGGTAGGCGGTCACGGGATTGACCAAACCGCCGGACGCCGCCGCTTCCTTTGCCGGACCTGTCGCCTTCTGCTGGGCGAGCGCCGGCGTGGCCGCCACCGTGGCGGCCACGGCGGTCGCCACGCCGCACACCACGTCGCGCCGCGAAGGGTTCGTGGGATCTCGATCCATGGGGCTCTCCTTCTGACGGGGCGCTGTGGGTCACGAGCTCGCGGCCCCGCGCCGGCAACGTGGAGTCCCCGGGCGCGCTTCGCAACCCGGGGCCGCGACGATTGGCGGCGACCCGGGAGCGGACCCCGCTAGCCCATCACGCGACCTTGGGTGCGCCCCTCGCGGGCAGCAGAAGGGGCCCGCCCGCCCCTTGGTGTGCCGACCGGGGTCAGCCTCGCGCGCGGGCGCGCCGGCGCAGAACCAGCCCCCAGGCCGCCAACATCAGGGTGGCGAGCAGGCCCGAGGGACCGCCGCCGGCAACCGAGCAACCACCGCCGCCGCCGGTCTCGCCCGAGGCGGAGCCGCCGGTCGACGACGCGCCCCCCGAGCCGGCGCCGGTCGAACCACCGCTGCTGGTGTGGCCGCCGCTGGAGGTGCTGCCGCCGCTGCTGGCCAGCATGCCGCCCGAGCCGTTGCCTGTGGTGCCGCCGCTGCTGGTTTTTCCCCCGCTGCCGCTGCTGGCGCCCCCGCTGCCGCTGGTGGCGCCCCCGCTGCCGGTGATGCCGCCGCTGCCGGTCGAGCCGGTGGTGCCACCGGTGCTGACCGCCCCGCCACTCCCGGTGCTGGTCCGGCCGCTGCCACCGGCGGCGGCGCCGCTGCCGCCGCCGGTGCCCGGCCGCCCGCCGTTTCCGCCCATCCTGCCGCCGTTGCCCATCGGGCCGCCGCCCATTCCGGTCCCCCCGCCCGAGCCGCTTCCGCTCGAATCCATTCCGCAAGCGCCCGTCGCCTTGTCCAGCCCCAGGAACGTGATCACGTCGCCGTACAAGGTCGGGCTGACCGTCTCCAGATCGTGCTTCTGGTTCGAGGGCCCCAGGTTCGTCTCCAGCCGGACGTTGCCGGCGCTGTCCTGGTAGACCGTTCGCGCCCAACCGCTTCGACCGGTGGCGGACATTCCTGCGCCCAGCTTCGCCAGCGTCTGGAACTGCTTGGCCACCGCCGGCAACCAGTCGTTGAAGTGGTACTCGTCGCCGCCGCCCACCCACTGCTGGGAACAGGGGTAGGTGCCGCTCCACTTGAAGACCGACGTCGCCTTGCCGGCCCAGTCCATGTTCAGCTGCGAGCTGCTGGGCGCCGAGCCGCACAGCTGGCATTGCGTGTCGCCCGCCGGCCACGCGCCGGCGGGATAGCCCGGCATCGCGGAGCCACCGGCGAACACGTCCGGATAGATGGCCAGCAGGGTGTTCGTCATGCAGCCGCCCGAAGACATCCCGGCCGCGAAGACCCGGGTCTTGTCGGCCCCCTTGTTCATGACCAGGTAGTTCACCATCGCCACGATGGCGGCCTTGTCGCCGTCGCGGGACGCGCTGGAGTCGAAGCAGTTCTTACCGGCGTCGGGCGCGATGATGTAGAAGCCCTGCTTGTCCGCGTACGAGTCGAACCATCCGTGCACCGTGGTGGAGTGGCCAGTGCACATGTGGATCGCGACCAGGATGGCGGGCGCTGCAGCGGGCGTGGTGGGCGTGTACAGATCGCCCTTCAGGCTGACGCCCGAGCCGAAGTTGTAGCCGTTCATCCAGGAGCCCGCGTGCGCGGGAGCCGCTGCCACGAGGAGTCCGGCCGCGGACGCAAGGAGGGCGACGACCTGTTTGCGAGATCGAACCATGGGGGAACCTCCGGGGTTTGCTGCGCGAGCACGCTCGCGCCGGGGGAAGGAGGGGGGGAGTGGGCCAAAGCTAGCAGGTTTGTAAGAGGACTTCACAGGTTTGTAAGACCACTTCTTGATCTCCCCCCGGCTGTCGGGGCATGCTCCGGTGATGTGCAAACCAACCGGTTCGATCAGGTTGGGCGGCGTCGTGGGGGTGTTTCTGGCGGCTGCGGCGCTAACGGCGTGCGGCAACTCCGGCGGCGGTAACGGCCCCCCGGGCACCGGTCAGATGGATGCCGGGCACAGCGGCGGAACCACCGCGACGGGGGGCAGCAGCAGCGGAGGCGCCGTCGGCTCCGGTGGGGTCACGGCTTCGGGCGGCGTCAGCGGCAGCGGCGGCGCGGCGACGGGCTCGGGCGGTCTCTCCGCAAGCGGCGGAGCGTCGAGCTCCGGCGGCGCTCGCGCCACCGGCGGCGTGGTCGGGACGGGCGGCGTCACCAGCGCGGGCGGCGCCTCCGCCACCGGCGGCGTCCCCGCCTCCAGCGGCGGCGCGGTGGGCACGGCGGGCAACGCAGGAACGATGGGCGGCGGCGGCGCCGCCGGTGGCGCGCCGGGGCATGGCGGCGCGGCCGGCGGCAGCACCGGCGCGGGCGGCGCGGGCGGCGCCGCGGCGACCTGCCCCGCGGCCACCAAGTTGACCGGCGGCACCAAGTACTGCTCGAACAGCAAGGGCAGCTCGAGCGGCGGCTACGCCTACGAGCTGTGGTCCGACGGCACTGGCTCGGGGTGCATGACCGTCTACGGCAAGGGAGCCGCCTTCAGTGCCACCTGGACGGACACCCACGACTTCCTGGCCCGCATCGGGCTGGGCTTCGACCAGACGAAGACCCCCTCGCAGATCGGCACCCTGTCGTCCGACTTCGCCGAGACGAAGACCGGCGACGGGCTGGTGTACGTCGGCATCTACGGCTGGACGGTCAGCCCGCTGCGCGAGTACTACATCATCGACGACTGGGGCGACAGCAAGCCCGCGGGCACCGCCTCGGACGGCACGCCCCGGACGCACGTGGGCGTCATCACCGTGGACGGCGACACCTACGACGTCTGGAAGCGCACCAAGACGAACGCGCCCGCCATCACCGGCGACAACCAGACCTTCGACCAGTACTTCAGCGTCCGCCAGAACGCGCGGCAGTGCGGCCACATCTCGATCTCCGAACACTTCTCACAGTGGACGTCGCTGGGGCTGCAGCTGGGCAAGCTGGAGGAGGCCAAGCTGCTGCTGGAGGCGCAGGACAGCACGGGCAGCATCGACTTCACGACGGCGACGGTCGTGGTGAAGTAGCGGTCGGGGCGCGCCTCGACCGGTCCTTCATTCATTGCTGTCCGGCGCCCCGGGGGCGCCGGCGTCGAGGGTGCGGAACCGGTTCGCCTGGGCCATGACCACCGTGCCGAACGGCGTGTTGCGGTCGACGTTGTCGTTGAACATCTGGCGGCTGATCACCCGCACCACCACCTCGTCCTCCGCCTCCACGCTGGCCGTGCGAATGCCGCCCGATAGCAGCGCGGTCTCGCCGAACACCGAGCCCGCGGTCAGGCGATTCAGCACCTGACGCCGCCCGTCGACGATCCGGTAAGCGACGCAGGTGCCGCGCACGACGATGTAGGCGCAGTCGCCTGGTTCGCCCTCCACGACGATGGGTGAGCCGGGAGCGAACACCAGCGTGGGGACCGGGGGCCGCAGCGCGGCCTCCACGTCGTCGCGCAGCTCGACCACCGAGCGGTAGCGGCGCTCGGGCTCCCGCCTCATGGCCCGTTCGATGATCTGGCCCAGCCGCATCAGCACCGGATTCGCCGGCGAGAAGCGGGGCAGCGTGAACGCGCAGCGCTCGGCGGCCGCCATCGCCTCCAGGTTGTCCTCGTGCGGATAAGGCGGCGCGCCGGTCAGGATCGAGAACAGCAAGGCGCCCAGCGCGAACACATCGGTGGCATCGGTCAGGGGCAGCCCGGCCGCCTGCTCCGGCGCCATGAAGGCGGGCGTGCCACAGCCGATGTTGTGGGTCACGACGGCCTGGCTGGCGGCCCCGGCCAGCGCCACGCCCTTTCCGGTCTGGGGGGCCGCCTTCACCAGCGCCAGGCCCCAGTCCATCACGTAGACCTGACCGAACGAGCCCACCATGACGTTGTCGGGCTTCAGATCGCAGTGCAGGACGCCGCGGCTGTGCGCGAAGCCCACCGCGTCGCAGACCTTCAGGTAGGCCATCACCAGTTGCTGCAGCTCCTCGGGGGAGGCGGGCGGGTGCTCCAGCTGGGCGATCCACTCCGTCATCGTGCGCCCCTCCACGCGCTTCATGGTGAAGTAGCGGTTGCCGCTGGCGTCGGTGCCCAGTTCGTGCACCGGGACGATGTTCGGGTGATCCAGCTGCGCGGTGATCTGCGCCTCCCGGACGAAGCGGCTCACCTCGTCCGGACGATTGGCCAGGTTGGGATCCAGCACCTTGATGGCCACGGTGCGCAGCAGGCTGAGATCGCGCAGGCTGTGCACGGACGCCATCCCGCCGGCGCCGATGGCGGCGACGTACTGGTAGCGCCCGCTTCCCGGCTCGAACGAGGGCAGCGACGTGGGTTGTCCGGGGCTGCCGTCGCCGGATGACGGATCCTTGAGGGGCATGGTGGGGGCCTGCGAGCCCATCTTGCGTCGGTCTGGGTTGCCCACGGGCGAAGCATATACCGCGACCGCGCGTCGAGCTTCTTCCTGGCCGGACCAGGACGCACCGAGCAGCGCCACGGCCTGCCGGTGGCACCGGCGGAGGCCGGCGCGACCAGGCGCGCGGACGACGATCAACCGGCTAGGGCAGGAACTTGATGCCCGAGATCGAGACGTCGATGGGACAGCCGACGGCGGCGTCGCCGGTGCCTCCGTCTCCGTCGCTGGCCGGGACGTTGGTCCCCGTGAACTGCCACTGCAGGCCGACCACCTGCCCGGCGAGGTCGGACGACCAGGGGCTGACGCTGCTCAACGGCGTCGTCACGGTCATCGAGTCGGCGGTCGGCACGACCACCTGCTTCACGACGGGGTAGTTGTAACAGGTGCCGGCGTCCTGATCGCAACCGCCCGGCGGATTCTGCGAGGTCGGCGTCTGATCGAAGGTCTTGATCTGCAGCTCGAGGTCGCAGCCGGGCGACGAGCCCGAGATGGTGAACTGGAGCTGCGAATACGCCTTCGTGTTCGCGCAATCGAGGAAGCCCAGGCCGGCTCCGCCGTAGTCGCCCATGGTCACCGCGCCGGTGACGTGCAGGGCGTGGGTCGTGGTGTCGACGACGGCGCTCATAGAGGACCCCATGGGGCCGTGGTACGCGTAGATGCTGCCGTACAGGCCCGTCTTGCTGCCCCAGTTGTTGGTCGACGCCGAGTAGTCGGTGAAGTCGGTCACGCCGCCCTCGCCGCCGTTCTGCGGCGTGACGGGGTTCTGGCAGTCCAGGCCGTTGGTGGTCCTGCCGCCGTCCATGCCGCCATCGTTTCCGCCTTGGGGCAGCGTCAGGCCCGGCGTCTCGTTGTTCGCGTCCCAGCTCACGAACGTCGTCACGCTGTTCGCCGGCAGGTTGTAGCTGAAGCCGTCAGAGCCCACGTCGATGGCGCCTTTCGCCGCCAGCGAGTCGTCATTCGAGGTCACCCAGGGGGTCAGGCTGTTGATCGACCCACCATCGATCTTGAACTTCTGGGTCACCTTGCTGGAGCTGCCGTTGATGGCGATGACCGCCAGGTGGCTGTCGTCGCGGTACGCCTCGATCAGGACGCCGGACGCCGGATGGTCGGTGGCCCCGATGCGGTGGAACCCCGGCCGCACGAACTTCGACCAGTTTCCGAACGCGTAACCGCGTTTGAACATGAAGGGCGCGCCCATGCTCGAGTCGGGCTGGATGAACGCCGGGTTCTGGCGGGTGGGGTTGCCCTTGTAGCCGTCCGCGGTGATGTAGATGGCCCACCAGTTCCACGCGTTCATCTCGGTGGTGACCATGTGATCGTGGATGTGCTTCGCCATGTCGATGGCGCTGGTCATGGTGGGATCCGGCGTGTCGCCGCCCTGGTTCTCCTGCGACCACTCGGTCTGCCAGAAGTGCTTCTGATGCTGCTGGGGGGCGTGATAAGCCAGCTCCGACGCCCCGCCCGCCTGATAGGGATGCGTGGCGATGATGTCGGTCATGCCGGTGGCGGTCGAATCGGCGAACAGCGCGTTCACGTAGGTCTGGCAATTGGTGAAGCTGGCCGTCTCGGGCGCGATGGTCTTCACGTCGGGGAAGCGGCTGCGAAAGGTGGGGCCCATGTAGTCCCGCATGAACTTGGTCAAGGCGGCGGGGTCCATCTGGGAGTTGTCCCAGGTGGCCACGTAGTCGGGCTCGTTGACCGGCGACACCCCGATCAGGTCGACGCCGTTTTGCTTCATCGTGCCCACGAAGTCGGCCAGGTAGGTGGCGAAGTCCTGGTAGTGGCCCTCCTGCAGCGTGTTCATGCCGTAGCCGGCGTCCTTGTCCGAACCGTTCTTGTTGTTCGTCGTCTTCCAGATGGGCGGCGGCGTCCAGGCGGCGGCCCAGATCTTGGTGCCGCGCGCGATGGCCTGCTGCGCGGTCGACAGCTCGGGCGCCGTCGCGACGGGCGTGGCGTTGTTGGTCGGCTCGGACCCGTCCGTCGCGGTGTCGGCGGGCACGCCGATCATGATCCGCAGCAACGACAGCCCGATCCCTTTCTTCGCGTCGAACAGCTTGTCGGCCTGATCGTCGGTGATGGTGCCGCCGAAGAACGCAGAGGACGCGCCGAAGCCGTCGATGCTCTGGTGGTCGTCGTTCCAGCTGACGGTGACGTCAAGGTGCTGCTCGGCCTTGTGACAGGCACCGAGGCTGACAGAAAATGCCACCGCGAGCGCGGCGGGCCATAGCGTCCTCATGATCGCATCCTCCTGGGGGAACGGGGGGAATGGGCGGCAAAGCAAGAAGCGGAACGGGGGGAGGCGGGGAGGCTACCATGCCGCGTGCTAGGGTGCGTGCCCATGAATTTCCGACCGAATCTCCCCCTTCGGTGCGGGTTGCTCTGCTGCGCCACCATGGCCATCGCGGCCTGCGGCGCCAGCCAGGATCCCGCGAACGTCTCCGTCGAGATCGACACCGCCCTGCCCCATCAGACGCTGGCCGGCTTCGGCGCCGCCACGGCCTACCAGCCGCGTCTGCTGTCAGGCCGCACCGACGACATCTACCGGGTGTTGTTCGTCGACTCGGGCCTCGACATCCTGCGCCTGGGAAACTGGTTCCAGAACCAGAGCGCGAACACGACCGCTGACACCGGCTTCACCGACCAGGCGCAGCTGCAGATCGTGCAGAAGGCCACCGCCGCCCGCGGCGGCATCCCCCCCAAGATCTTGATGTCGTCGTGGACGCCGCCCGCGTACCTGAAGAGCAACGGCGTGACCGCGCCCGGCTACGGCAACACCACCACCCTGGCCGGCACGCTGATCCAGAAGAATGGGGCGTACGCCTACGCCGACTTCGCCGACTGGTGGGTCCGCTCGCTGCAAGCCTACGCGGCACAGGGGATCGTGCCCGATTACGTCAGCATCCAGAACGAGCCCGACTTCTTCATCAATCAATGGGAGACGTGCGTGTTCGGGGCCACCGAGGGCGCCATGGTCGCGGGGATCCCCGGCGCCGGGTACGGTCAGGCGCTGGACGCGGTCTACAACGCGATCCAGGCGGCGGGCCTGGCGTCGCCGCCGCTGCTGCTGGGGCCCGAGACGACCGGTTTCGCGAACGGCGTGGTGCAGCGGTACATGAACGGCCTCGACGCCGCCCAGCTGGGCGGCGTGGCGCACCACCTGTACGGCAGCACGGGCGACAATCCCGCGCCCGACTCCTTCGACGGGGCCATGGGCGAGGTGGCGCGAACGGGGGCCGCGGCCGGCCTGCCCACCTTCATGACCGAGTACTCGCCCAACGCGCCCACGATGTTCGACACCGCGCTGCTGATCAACAACGCCATGACCGTCGAGAACGCGGCGGCGTACATCTACTGGGAGCTGGTCTGGAACGACACCAGTCCGGAGACGGGTCTGGTTTCAATCCCGCAGGGGTTCGGCCAGCTGCCGTACACCATCAACGACATCTACTACGCGCTGGTGCACTTCGCGCGGTGGACGGATCCCGGGTGGGTGCGCGTGGACACGAAGGTGAACGCCAGCTCGGTGCGCGCGTCCGCCTACCTGAGTCCCGACGGAACGGCCCTGACGCTGGTGCTGCTGAACGCGGACAGCCGCGAACATTTCGTGGCCGTCAGCGCGGGCGCGTTCCCGTACGGCACGCTGGCGGTCTATCGAACGTCGGACAGCACCGCCACGGGCAGCGAGCGCGTCGCGCCCGCCGCGCTGGAGGCAGACGGCAGCCTGGCCATGCCGGCGCGTTCGATCGCCACGGTCACGTTCACGCCCTGAAGGGCCGGAGGTGAGCGAGGTGCTGGCCGTTCCCGGACATAGATAGAACCGGAGCCCCCTGATAGATTGCGCGCCGACCGCCATGAAGCTCCCCCGCTTGGCCGTGTTGCCGGCCATCCTCGTTCGCCTGGTGGGCCTCGTCGGCCTCGTCGGTCCGGCGGCCTCGGTCTTCCTCGGCTGCCCCGTGGCGGTTGCCGCCGACGACAGCGACGATGCCGTGATCGCCCGCGGAGTCGCGCTGCGAAAAGAGGGCGACGATCAGGCCGCCAGCGAGCTGTTCATGAAGGTCTACCAGCGATCGCACACCGCCCGCGCCGCCGGGCAGCTGGGACTGGCCGAGCAGGCGCTCGGTCGCTGGGAGGAGGCGGAGTCACACCTGCGCGAGGCCCTCCGCTCGCCCGACGATCCGTGGGTGAAGAAGAACCACGACGCCTTGAGCCGCGACATGCTGCTGATCAAGTCGCACATCGCGCGGGTCGAGATCGTCGGTGATCCCGAGGGCGCAGAGATCTTGATCAACGGGCGCGCGGTGGGGACGTTGCCGCTGTCGGGACCCATCAGCACCAGCGCAGGCTCCGTCGACATCGAGGCGCGCGCCCCCGGATTTCGACACGAGATGCGCACGGTGAATCTGACGGGGGGCCAGTACCAGCGGCTGGTCATGCGCCTGCAGAAGGACGAGCCCGCCCCGACCGCGACGGCGACGGCGACGCCCCTCCCGCCGGCCCCGATCGTTTCGCCCCCGCCGAGCAGGCCCACACCCGGCAGCGCCCTCAGCCCGCCGGCCGCCACCAGACCGTCCGGCGATGAGTCCCCCAGCCACCTGCGACCCATCGCCGAGTGGACGGCGCTGGGATTGGCGGGCGCCGGTCTGGCCGTGGGCATCACCAGCAGCGTCGTGCGCGCGAACAAGCTGAATCAGTTCAACAGCACGGACAACGGTCGTTGCGTCGAGATGTCTGGCCGGGCGGTGGACGCCGACGGCAACCCCGTCCCCGCCTGCCAGGGCCTGCTCGACTCGTACAAATCGATGCGCACCTGGCAGATCGTCGGCTTCGTCTCGGCGGGCGTCCTCGCCGCCACCTGGCTGACGCTGTTCCTGACGGAACCCTCGGCGGCGGCCCAGCCTCGAGGCGGCCTGGCGCGCGGGCACGCGCTGGTGTGCGCGCCGACGGCGGACCCGACCGGGGCGGGCGCGACCTGCATGTTCACGATGTGAGCGGCCAGGCCCGACGGGCCCCGGGTTGCCCCGGCGTGATCGACGCCTACATTGGAACATGGACGTGCGAGCAGGCACGCGGAGGCATGTTCCATGCGTTTCAAGTCGATACTGTTTAGGCGGGCCGGACGGCCCGATGAGATCCCCGATAACTATGGCGACGCCCTGGCGATGGAGGTGTTGCAGCGCCTCGATCGCCGTGACCTGTGGGACTGGCGCTGGCAGGCGAGGAACCACACCGCCACCTTGCTCATGGTCGGTGCCGTGGCGCTGACGGCCGCCGGGTTGTTGCTGCTGCGTTCCCTGCTGCTGCGTCCGCCCAGCGTGTGGGCGCGCTCGGCCCGCGTCGGTCGCCGGGTGGTGAAGCGGCTGGCGGCGGGGCCCGCCCTGGCCCAGGCCGCTTTCGCCTGACGCGAAATGAAGATCCTCCTTTTCGGCGCCACCGGGAACATCGGCGCGCGGATCAGCAAGGAAGCCTCCAACCGCGGCCATCAGGTCGTGGGCGTGGTGCGCGATCCGCAGGCTGTCCCGTCGCCTGATCCGCGGGTCACGCTGCAGGCAGGCGACGCCACTGACCCGCGCAGCGTCGCAGCGCTGGCGCGCGACGCGGACGCGGTCGTCAGCGCGATATCGCCCCGGCCGAACGCGCGCGGACTGGGGGCTCCGTCGCTGGCGGCGGCCGCACGCGCGCTGGTGAAGGGGATGCGCGAGGCGGGAAAGAAGCGCCTGCTCGTCGTCGGTGGCGCGGGAACGCTGGAGGTGGCGCCGGGCCAGGCCCTGATGGATCAGCCGGGGTTCCCGGAGGCCTACCAGGCGGAAGCGCGGGAAGGCCGCGACGCCCTGGCGGTGCTCCGCCAGGAAGGGACGGGGCTCGACTGGACCTTCATGAGCCCCGCCGCCGAGATCGCCGCCGGCGAGCGTTCGGGAAACTACCGGACCACCGACGACCGCTTCCTGACCGACGACAAAGGCAAGAGCTTCATCACCTTCGAGGACTACGCCGTGGCGCTGGTCGACGAGCTGGAGCACCCGAAGCACGCCGGTCGCCGCTTCGGCGTCGCCTACTGACCGCTGACTGCGGGTCAGCGGCAGGTCCGGGCGGCCCGCTGGCTCGGCATTGTGACGCCCGTCACGCACACTCTTCCGCGTGTCGTCCCATGTATCCGTCGGATCAACCACCGACCACGAAACGGGACCACGGAGAGCACGGGACGGCCAGGCGCGCCCGGGTTCAGGAAGTGCGTCCCCCTCCCCCCACAGGCGTCACGTCGAGGCCAACCGCCACCAGCTGGGCCCGCGCCCAAGAATCGAGACAAGACCATGAATTCCAAGCTCATGAAGTTCGCCCCGGCCGGGTTCGGCCTCGCGCTGACCGTCGCGCTGACCGCCGCGCCGATCCTGGGCGGGTGCAGTTCGTCCGGGACCAATCCGCCCCAGGGTTCGGGCGGCTCGGTGTCCAGCTCGGGGGGGACGACCGGCAGCTCGGGGGGCACCACGGGGTCCGGCGGACACACCTCTTCCGGCGGAGCTGTCGGCTCCGGCGGCGACACCGCCAGCGGCGGCACGGTGGGCCCGGCAAGCGGAGGCACCACCGGTTCGGGAGGTACGGCCAGCAGCGGCGGCGCCCCCGGTTCGGGCGGCGCCACCACGGGCAGTGGCGGAGCGGCGGGCGGTGCGTCCGCGAGCGGCGGCGCCGCCGGTGGCGCCATCGGGGGCGGCGGCCGGGGCGGGAACACCTCCGGTTCCGGTGGTCACGCGGGCGGTCCGGCAAGCGGCTCCGGAGGGGCGGCCGGCAGCTCCGGCGGCGGTTCGCTGACCCTGACCAGCCCCACTCACACGGACGGCGCGAAGTTCGACAGCAAGTACACCTGCGCCGAGAGCCCGCCTGCCTCGGGAAAGACCGTCGGCGGGCTGGGAAATGGGATCAATCCCGAGCTGGACTGGTCCGGTGTCCCCGCGGGCACGATGTCCTTCGCCATCACGTTCCTCGACATGACGCTGATCAATGCCGGGATGGATTCGCTCGGCAACCACTGGGCCATGTGGAACATCCCCGCCAGCGTGATGAAGCTTCCCGAGGGAACCACCATGCTGAGCGGCGACCTGGCGATGGCCAAGCAGAGCGGCGCGTTCCTGGCCCCTTGCGCCCAGTCACTGATGAACAACATGGACGATCAGTACGAGTTCACGGTCTACGCGCTGTCGACGGCCACCTTGAACGTGTCAGGCACCAGCGTCGCCAACGCCCGCACGGCGCTGAAGAACGCGGCCTCATCGATCCTCGGGACCGCCGTGCTGAAGGGTCATGCCGGCCTGAAGGGCATGTGACCCGCATCGCCCGCCCTGAAACGCGCCGGCGGCTTGCCCCCTCGGCGCGTCGTTCGTCACGCCACGGCCACGTCCACCAGCGTCGGGGCCAGCAGCCGCTGCGCCTCCTTGGGGTCCAGGGCGACCAGGAAGCCGCGGGCGCCGCCGTTTATGTAGATGCGGGGCAGCTCCAGGATGGACCGCTCCATGTAGACGGGCATGTCATGGCGCAGGCCGAAGGGCGAGGTGCCGCCCACCTGATAGCCCGAGTGCCGGTCCGCTACCTGGGGTGTGCAGGGTCCCACGGTCTTCGCGCCGATCAGCCGGGCCAGCTGCTTCGCGGAGACCTCGCGGTCGCCGTGCATCAGCACGCACAGGGGGCGCCGGCCATCATCCTCGAAGATCAAGGTCTTGATGACCGCGTGCTCGTCGACGCCCAGGGCCTGGGAGGACGCGCGCGTGCCCCCGTGCGGTTCCCACGGGTAAAGGTACGGCTGGAACTGCACCCCGCCCGCGCGCAACGCGCGGATGGCCAGGGTGACCGGATGCTTCGCCACGCCGCCATGATACGACCACGCTGTCGCGCCGAGCCGCGGTCGGCGAGCGGACTGTCTACCGCCCGGCGGGGCGCGGGCGCCGACGGTGGGCGCCAGCCGGGTTCGCGGCGGAATTCGGATCTCGTTTTTTCACCGCGACACGTTGATATTTTGCACGCGCCGCGCCGGCCCCCGATCGGTCTCGTGACTTCGCGCAAACCGGCATTTTGCCGCGAAACACGCCACTAAATTTGAAAATTCTCCTTACAAACCCACCCTCACAAGCTATATTCCGCGCCCTGGCGGGGGACGCCCTTCCCGCCGGAAATCGGTTCCCCCCCGATGGAGGCCCTCATGCGTTCCAGGTACCTCGCCCCGGTCGGTCTGTCCCTGGTCTTCTTCGCCGCCGCGTGCGGTGGCTCCGGCTCCTCCCCCGAAGGAACCGGTGGCAGCTCCGCCTCGGGCGGCTCCAGCGGGTCGGCCTCGGGTGGCGCAAGCTCCGGCGGCTCTTCCAGCGGCGGCTCGACCGCCTCCGGCGGCAAGATCGGCACCGGGGGAACGGTCAGCACCGGAGGGGTGACCGGGAGCAGCAGCGGCGGTTCGACGGCCTCGGGCGGCAAGATCGGTAGCGGCGGGGCCGGCACCAGCAGCGGCGGCATGCCGGGCGGCGACGGCACCGGCGGCACGGCCGTGACGCCGACCGGCGGCACCACCCCGGCGGGCGGGTCGAACGGGGGCGGCGGCAAGGCGATGGGGTCGGGCGGCAAGGCCATGGGCTCCGGCGGCTCGACCGGCGCGGGCGGCACCGCGCCCGCCGGGATGTCCGGCCTACCTGTGCCTCCGGGCAGCGGCAACGTGCCGCAGCCGACGGGCGCGGGCAGCAGTGTCACCGTGCTGAACTGGGCGGGCTTCACCGCCGCCGTCACGTACTCGTTCGACGACGACAATCAGTCGCAGATCGATGACTACAAGATGCTGCAGGATGCCGGCGGCCAGTACACGTTCTTCATGTGGACGAACCGCTCGCAGGCCACCAACGCCATCTGGAAGCAGGCGCTGATGGACGGCCACGAGATCGGCAACCACACGAAGAGCCACGACTCCAGCGGCGCCTGCACCGCCGCCGACGTGAAGGCGGGCGGCGACTTCATCATGTCGACGTTCGGCAAGCCGGCGATGACCTTCGCCGCCCCCAACGGCTCGACCTGCTTCAAGTCGCCCGCGTCGATGTACTACTTCATCAACCGCGGCGTCTCACCCGCCAGCCCCGTGTTGCCGAACGACAACAGCGATCCCTTGAACCTGAACTGCTACATCCCGGCCACCGGACAGCAGACCAGCACGTTCAACGGCAACATCGACGACGCCCACAAGAAGGGCGGCTGGGTCATCTACGTCATCCACGGCTTCAGCAGCAGCGACGGCTCGTACCAGCCGGTGGACATCGGTCAGGTCACCGCGGCCATCAAGTACGCGAAGGGCATGAACGACATGTGGGTCGGGTCGATGGTGAACGTCGCCTCGTACTGGCAGGGGCAGAAGGCGTTCTCCAGCGCCATGACGTCGACCTCGGGCAGCGAGAAGACGTGGACCTGGAAGCTGCCCGCGCACTTCCCGCCCGGGCACTACCTGCGCGTGAAGACCGACGGCGGGACCCTGAAGCAGAACGGCACCGCGCTGGCGTGGGATCCCCACGGCTACTACGAGATCGCGCTGGACGCCCTGTCCGTCACGCTGTCGCCCTGACCGGCGGCCGTCAGCGCACGAACACCGCCGCCAGCCGGTCGAGAGACCAGAAGGCGGCGACGGTGCCCATCGCGTACACGAAGCCCCGCCCCATCCAGGGCCGGAGCAGGCGCCACCGCTGGACCAGCGCGCGCACCACCAGCACGCCGGCGATGACGGCCAGCTGCCCCAGCTCCACGCCCACGTTGAAGCAGAACAGCGCGGTGGGCACGTGCTGCGCCGGCAGGCCGATGTCCAGCAACGCCGAGGCGAAGCCCAGCCCGTGCAGCAAGCCGAACGCGAAGGAGACCAGCCAGGGCGCGCGTCGGGTGAGCGAGTCGCCGGCGCGCAGACATTCGCCACAGACCAGGACGATGGACAGGGCGATGGCGGCCTCGACCGGCGCCGCGGGGACGCTGATGACCCCCAGCACCGTGCAGGCCAGCGACACGCTGTGCGCCAGCGTGAACGCGGTGATCGTCGCGACCAGCGTCTTTCGCCGGCGCACCAGCAGCGTGAGCGCGACGACGAACAGCAGGTGATCGTAGCCGGTCAGGATGTGCTCGAAGCCGAGGCGAATGTAGTCGACGACCACCGGCTTCAGCGAGGACGCGCCCGTCGAACCGTAGATCGTCAGCGAGCGCGCGCTGGCGGTCACGACCCGCAGCAGGCGGGCCCCGTTCAGCCACTCCACGTCGAACATCAGCCGCGTCATCGTGCCGTCCAGCCACGGGAACTGGATGGTCCCCGCCAGCGCCGAAGGGCGGCAGTCCACGAAGTTCCCGTCGATGCGGCAGGGCGCGGGAAACAGCGCTGGCGCCGGTATGGCCTGCCTCAAGGCTGGCGAGCCGACCTGGAACTGCATCGCGAACCGCCCCGGCTGGACCTCCTGCAGCGTCAACGTCGCGGCGTCGACGGGATGCGCCTGCGCGCCTTCGCTGACCAGCAGCAGGCCCGCCACCAGGCCCAGCGCCGCCGCCCCCAGCCTCACGGCTCCACCTGGAACCGATAACGAGCGAGCGTCTTCTGCAGGATCCGGTCGGTGCCCTGTTGCTGGACGTCGCGTTGCCAGTCCTCGACCAGCCGCTCGCCCAGCTGCTGCCGCGTGGGCACGCCGCCGCCCATGGCCTTCAATCGGGCCAGGTAAATCGTCTCCGGGGTCTCCACCCGCTGCCAGGGCCCGCCCGGCGGCATCTGCAGCAGGCGCGCCGCCAGCGTTGCGTCGACGCGGGCCTGCAGGTCGGCCGCGGTCAGGTTGCCGCCGATCACCGGCCGGCCCAGGGAGGCGGCCGGCTTGCCGGCCTGCAACGCGCGCTCGAACGCGTCCGTCTCCTCCTTGGCCCGCGGCGCGCTTCTGGGGAAGGCCACGAACTCGAAGTCGTAGCGCGCCGGCATCAGGTACCGGTCGCGGTGCCTGGCCAGCCAGTCATCCAGCTCGACATCGGTGGGCGTCCGCCTGGGGACCTCGAACGACGCGCGCAGGCGCATCTTGTCCGCCAGGATGGTGCGGATGCCCGGATCATCGCGGTCCAGGTGCTCGCGCAACGCCTCGCGAGACAGGGCCTCGTCGGTCTCCCACTTGCGGATCTCCGCCGCCAGCTCGTCGGCGGTCGGCGGCCGGCCATTTACGTCCTGAAAGCGACGCGCCAGGTCCGCGCGCACCGCGCCCGTGACCGTCACCGTGCGCGGCTCACCGACCAGCAGCCGGTGGGCCAGAAAGAGAACCGCGCCGGCCACGAAGAAATGAAACACCGGCTCACGCAGCAGCTTGTTCACGTGCACCGGCCCGGACGATACCCCAGCGGGCCTGAACGGTCGCCGTCCTCCGGCCGCCTGCGCCACGGTTTCCGCGGTCGGTCCGAGCAACGGCGGCGCGTCGTTCGATCGTCGCCGTCGAGCCCGGGGCAGCCCCCCTTCGCCGCCGGTACTGGTCCCGCGTCTCCCCCGTGTTGGCCTTTCCCCCTGGCCCTGACGCGCGGCCCCGCACCGGCGGCGCCCCCACGCCGCCGCCCTCCCCTGCCCCTTCCCCGCCCAATCCTCCCCGGTCTGCCCCTACTTCCTCACCTGCTTGCCTACATGACGAAGAGCGAGGGGAATCTTCCGTCCGATTTTCGGTCGCCGCAGCCGGGTGCGGGACGCCGTCACTGGGTGGGCGCGGGGATCCGTTCCTGCTCGTCGCCCGGGACCTTCGGAAACCAGGCCGTGTCATCGGCGCGCCAGGCGCGCTTGGCCCGCTGCAACCGCTCCTTGTCGCTGGAGACGAAGTTCCAGTCGATGAACCGGTCGCCTTGCAGGCGGGCGCCGCCGATCAACATCAGCCGCGACGCTTGCTGGGCCATCACCTCGACGGTCACGCCGGGGTTCAGCACGATCATCGCGCCCGGCTCGAAGAGCCGGCCGTCGATCACGATCTGGCCCTCGACGACGTACGCCGCCCGCTCGACGTGCTGGCAATCGAGCGGCAGCCGGGCCCCGGCCTCCAGCCGGGCGTGCACGTACAGCGTGGGAGACAGGACCCCGGCCGGAGAGGTCACGCCGAAGGCGCTTCCCGCGATGACGTCCAGCACGGCGCCCGGCCGCTGGACCCGGGGCAACGCGGCCGCTTCATGGTGCTCGAAGCGGGGCGCGACGGTCTCGTCGGCCAGCGGCAGCGCCATCCAGCTTTGAATGCCATGCAGCCGGGGCCCGCCGGCCCGCAGCGCCGGGTCCGTCCGCTCGGAGTGCACGATGCCCCGGCCGGCCAGCATCCAGTTGACGTCGCCGGGCCGGATGGCCTGCCGCGAGCCCAGGCTGTCGCGATGGACGATCTCCCCTTCGAACAGGAACGTGACCGTGGCCAGGCCGATGTGGGGGTGCGGCCTGACGTCCACGCCGGCGCCCGCCGGCAAGCCGACGGGGCCCATGTGGTCGAAAAAGATGAACGGCCCGACCATGCGCCGTTCCAGGGCGGGCAGGGTCCGCCGCACAAGGAACCCGCCCAGATCGCGGGCCCTTCCGCGGATGACCCGCTCGACGGAGAGCGACGGCCCCGGATCGTCGGAAGCGGCGCCGCCCGTCATCAGCGTGCGCTCAGAAGGCCCAGAAGGCGCCCAGGCGGCCCTCGACGATGGTGATCTCGGTCGAGGAGCCGTTCACCTTCACGAACTGGGGCAGCACGCCCACCTCGGCGAACAGCCCCAGCCCGATGAAGGGCAGGCCGATCTTGATCCCGGCCGCGCCGCCGATGGCCCAGGCGTGGGGCTCGTGCAGCAGGTTCTCGTACGCGAAGATGGCGCGCGCATAGACGGGGATGACCGGCAGGTACAGCCCCACCATGGGGCGCAGCTGCAGGTCGAACCTGCTGTTCTTCACGTCCCCCAGGCTGCCCACGATGCCCAGCTGCAGGCGCAACATGCCCAGCAGCTCGTAGCCGGGGGCCGCCATGATGTTGGTGGGCTCCCACTCGCGGGGCGAGGTGACCTTGCCCCCCTTGCCCACCGAACCTTCGATCACCCAGCCGGCGTGAGCTTTGGCAGCGCCGCACAGGGCGGCAACGAAGACGGCGGTCGCGATCAGCTTGCGCATGGGAACCTCGCAATAAGGGTGGGGAAAGGTGCCAGCAGGATATCCGCGCCCGCCGCCGCCACGCAAGCGACGGAGGCAACAGGGGCGCCCCTCCGTGACCGCCGCCGGCCGTCGCCGCAGGCGCCCTGATCGGGACGCCAAAAACCCGCGCCGGCCGGCCGCTCGATGCTTAGGTTGGGTGCATGAACCTCGACGAGATCCTGAAGAGCACGATGTCGATCGAAGAGCAGATCGAACGCGCCCGACCGGGCTCGCCCGAGCTGGGCGACGCCCTGACGCGGCTCCGCGACCTGCAGGGCGAGCTGGAGCGCACCCGCGGGCTGCAAGGCGCCCTGATCCCGGACGCGCAACGGCCCCTGACGGATGACCAGAAGAGCGGGGAAGGCCTGCAGCGAACCATCACCTCGCTGATGGCCGCGGCGCGCGCCAAGCAGGCCCCGTGACGGGGACGACGGGCGCGTCACGGGCGCCCCTGGACCGCGCGCGATTGCCCTGTCAGGTGGCGAGCGGATCGTCTGGCTCGCCGGTCGTCCCCACGGCGGCCAGCACCTCGGCCACCGACTTGTCGGCGGTGTATGCGCCGTAGTTCCGCGAGGTCATGAAGGTGCGAGACTTCATGCGGTCGATGCACAGGACGCCGCGGAGGTGATCGATCTCGTGCTGGAGGATGCGCGCAGGCCACCCCTGGGCCGAGAGGCTCACCGACTTGCCGTGGTGGTCCAGGGCCTCCACCTTCACGGCCCGCACGCGCGCCACCACCATCATCATGTCGGCGACGCTCAGGCAACCCTCGAAGAACTCGACCGGGGTGCGGTCGACCACCGTCAGGCGGGGGTTCACCAGCACCTGGAACGGCACCGGGGTCCGGCCGCGGGCGGCCATGTCGTCGGGATCGCCGCGGTCGATGTACGCCGGCTTGTCCTCGATCACGACCAGCTGCAGCGGCACACCCACCTGCGGCGCCGCCAGACCGACGCCGGGGGCGTCGTACATCGTCGCGCGCATCTCCTCGATCAGGCGCTGGACCTCCGGCCCGCGGAGCTGCTCGGGGGTCAGCGGCCGCGCCATCTGCCGGAGCACCGGGTGCCCGGCCTGCACGATCTTCAGGATGTTGACCATCCTCACAGCTTGGCACGCAGGTTGGCCTGTTGAAATCGAACATGAGACGCTTGGCGGATTGGCAGGGAAACTGGGCAGGACAGCACCCGGCCCATCGAGAAGGAGACGACATGACCACGTCCAACAGGAACGGCACCGGCGGCGCGACCGGCGACGACGTCAGGCTGCGGGTCGCCACCGCGGCCGACGCCACGCTGCTGGCGAACCTGCTGGAGCTTTACATCCACGAGCTGAGCGACGTCTTCCCGGGGCTGCGGGTCGGCCCCGACGGGCGCTTCGGATACGCGAACCTTCCCTCGTTCTTCGAGACGGAGGGACGCTATCCCTTCCTGATCGAGCGAGACGGCCGGCTGGCGGGGTTCGCGCTGATCACGCGTGGCTCGCCCATCTCCGACGATCCGACCGCCTTCGACGTCGCCGAGTTCTTCGTGCTGCGGGGCGAGCGCGGTGCGGGCGTGGGCCGCCGCGCCGCCGAGTTGCTGTGGCGGCGCTTCCCCGGACCGTGGACGGTGCGGGCGGCCGAGGCCAACCGCGGCGCCGTGGCGTTCTGGTCGGCGGCGGTGCTGGGGTTCGCGGACGGCGCCAGCGTCGAGGTCCGCCGGGCAGGCGACCACCGGGGTCTGGGGTGGCGCATCTTCACGTTCCGCAGCGGCGGCCGCGACATTCCCGAGAGCGAGTCTCAGAAATTCGATTGAGGCCACCCCGGCCCGGGGCCGCAGCGGCCCCAATCGCCGGTGATTTCGGGACATTGACGGCGTTCAGCGCATGGCACGGCTTCTGCTGATTCATGCGGTGCCTCCTCCCCGCCCGTCCCCCTGAGACATCTCTCGAAAGAAAGGCAGCTCCCATGTCGCTCACGAAGCCGCTCCTCGCCCTGACCGCCGCACTTGGGTTGCTGGGGTCCGTCAGGACCGCCATGGCGCAGACCGCCTCGACCTGTACCACCGATACCGACTGCCAGCACGGGTACACCTGCCAGGTGTCCGCGACGGTCGGCACGACCGGACCGGCCTGTCCCGCCGACGTGGGGTGCCCCGTGCGCGGAGGGGCGGGCGGCGCCGCCCCGCACGGCGGGGCGGTGGGCGTGGGCGGTTCCAGCGGCTCGGTTGCCCCCAACGGGGGCACGGCATCATCACCCGCTGCGGGCGGCAGCAGCGGCGGGGACCCGACCGCCGGGGACGGCGGGACGGTCGACCCGGGCACCGGCACCACGACCATCTCGACCTGCCAGCCGGGGCCTTGCACGGCGGACAGCGACTGCGGGGTGGGCATGGTCTGCCACGCCCAGACCCAGACCACCTGCACGGAAGGCGAGACGCCGCCCTGCCCGCCCGACACGAAGTGCCCCAGCAATCCCATCTGCACCAGCCAGACCGTCTCGACCTGCACGTTCAAGTGGGCTTTGCCGTGCAACGCCGACGCGGACTGCGGCGACGGCTTTTCCTGTGCGCCGACGGTCTCGGGCGAATGCTGGGGCAGCGGATCGACGAGCGGCGCCGGCAACGCGAGCGGCAGCGCCGGAGGCAGCGCGGGCACGGTCGTCGGGACGACGACCGAGACCTGCACCACCTCGACCAGCTATCCCGGCTCTTGCCGACCGCTGGCGGCCACGTGCACCGCTGACACGGATTGCCCCTCGAACTGGATCTGCCAGGAAAACAGCGTGGGCGTGGGCACTCCGGGGACGGGCGGGCTCAGCGGCGGGGGCGGTGCCGCGCCGGCGCTGCCCACCCGGGGAGCTCCCACGTCCAGCTCGGGAGCCGGGGCCAGCACCGGCGTGACGGCGAGCCCGACCGACGTCGCCCCGCCGGCCTCCTCCCGCTCCTGCGTGGCGCCCAGCTGGGCGTTCCCCACCAGCGGCGGGGGCGGTCGGACGGGGTCCGCGACTGACCCCACCACGATGACCGGGAGCGGAAACGACGGCATGCTGCCCACCGGCTCGGCGGGGGGGACCAGCGCCGGGGGTGGCACCACAGGTGGCCTGCCCCCCACGGCGTCCGGGACCGGCACCGGTGGCACCACCGGCGGGGTCCAGGTCGGCGGCAAGCCGCTCAGCGGCAACAACAGCGGCGGTTGCTCGGTGATGCCGGCGGGCGGCGCCTCTCACACCGCCCTGCTGGCCGGCGCCGGGCTCGGCCTGGCCGTGCTGCTCGGCCGCCGCCGCCGCCGTTCCTGACCCCGGTCTGCCGCGGCGTCTCTTTCATGAGCCGCCGCGGGCCGGGCCGGCTTTCAATGCCGCGCCATCGTTGTTACCCTCACTCCCGACTGGTGAACTCGGGTCCAGACGCGCGCCGCGGGGCGCGCCCCGGGTTATCGGTGGTCAGGGAGCACAGGCACGGCAAATGGTCCACGAACCCACAACATCGGCCGGCGCGACGGCGCCATCTGCCGCGGGCAATCCCCTGGGCGCGGCGGCGCGATGAGCGTCATCGGGCGCCTGTTCAAACGGCAGAATCGGCCGCCCGCGCATTTTCTGGTGGCCCAGCTGAACGCGCGGCTGCAGCCCATGCATCGCAGCGAACACTTCGAGGAGGGGCTGGACGACAAGCTGCGCAAGCTGAAGGTCGGCGAGATCAGCGGCGGCGGCACCATGCAATCGGAGACGGGCGAGATCCAGTTCTGTGACATCGAGGTCAAGCTGCGCCAGTCGTCCCCCGAAGCCGAGCGCCTGGTGATCGAGACGCTGGAGGCGCTGGGCGCCCCCAAGGGCTCGAAGCTGGAGATCGGGGGCGAGGACCGCGTCATCCCGTTCGGCGTCAACGAGGGCATGGCGGTGTACCTGAACGGCACCGACCTGGCGCCCGAGACCTACCAGCGCCACAGCCTGGAATCGCTGGAGGATCAGCTGGAGGGGTTGCTGGAAGATCAGGGCCGCGTCTTCAGCCACTGGGCGGGCCCCGAGGGCACCGCCATCTACGTCTACGGTCCGTCCTACGCCGAGATGTCGAAGCGCCTGGAGCCCTTCCTGCGCTCGCACCCGCTGTGCGAGCGGTGCCGCTTCGAACAGATCGCCTGAACCTGTCCGGGGTCAGGCCGTCCGCACGCGGTGCTGGCGCCAGGCGTGATGCGCCAGGAACAGCACGATGGCCAGGTTCACCACGAACAGCACGGCCCGGCCCAGGTGCGGGTGGTGGGACCAGGCGTAGATCTCGAACGGCAGCAGGCTGCCGCTGGCGACCACCACCAGCCAGGGCCCCCACCAGAAGCGCCGCTTCAGCGACCAGCCTTCCACCCCGGTCAGTGTGCCGTCGATGAACAGCGCGGCGATGGACAGCTCGATGCGGTGCCGGCTGACGTGCCTGACCAGCCAGTCCGCCAGGTGCACCGTCCAGGCCTGCACGAAGTGATGGCGCAGCCGCTCCGCCAGGTGGTCCAGCCAGCCGGGCAGGCCGAACGGCAGCAGCACCAGCAGGATGACACCCGCCGCCAGCGCCGCCGCGGACTTCACGGCCTTGTAGAGCACGATCGACCGCAAGGCCAGGTCCTCGGCTGACTGAGCGCGCCCTTCGCTGGCCATCGTCGTGTTCAAAATAGGTGAGCCGCCACCGAATGAAAGAGACGTCCTGAACGGGTCGAAACCCGCGTGCTAACTTGCGCGCCCATCATGGACACGCGAACACTGGGACGAACCGGGTGGAAGATCTCCACGGTCAGCTTCGGCGCCTGGGCCGTCGGCGGCACCTGGGGTCCCGTCGACGACGGCGAATCGATGGCGGCGATGCATCGGGCGCTGGAGCGCGGGGTCAACTTCATCGACACCGCCGACGTGTACGGTGACGGTCACAGCGAGCGGCTGATCGCGCGCCTGCGCCGCGAGCACAAGGGACACGACTTCCACGTCGCCACCAAGGCGGGGCGGCGCCTGCCCCAGCAGACCGTCGAGGGGTACACGCGCGAGAACCTGACGTCCTTCATCGAGCGCAGCCTGAAGAACCTGGAGGTCGAGGCCATCGATCTGTTGCAGGTGCACTGCCCGCCGCAGGAGCTCTACTACCGTCCGGAGTTTTTCGGCTTCCTGGACGATCTGGTCAAGGCGGGCAAGCTGCGTTTCTACGGCGTCAGCGTGGAGCGTGTCGAGGAGGCGCTGAAGGCGATCGAGTACCCCAACGTGCAGACGGTGCAGATCGTGTACAACATCTTCCGGCAGCGGCCGGCCGAGCTGCTGTTCAAGGAAACGCAGCGGCGCCAGGTGGGCGTGCTGGCGCGCCTGCCCCTGTCGTCGGGCATGCTGGCCGGCAAGATGAAGCGCGACAGCCAGTTCGCGGCGGACGACCACCGCAACTTCAACCGCCATGGCGAGGCCTTCGATCGCGGTGAGACCTTCTCGGGGGTGCCGTTCGAGGTCGGCCTGGACACCGTCGAGGAGCTGCGGCCGCTGGTGCCCGCCAACATGACCATGGCGACGTTCGCGCTGCGCTGGATCCTGATGAACCCGGCCGTCACCTGCGTCATCCCCGGCGGCAAGCGCCCCGCGCAGGTGGACGAGAACGTCATCGCCGGCTCGCTGCCGCCGCTGTCGGAGGCGACCATGGCGCGCGTGCAGCAGATCTACGACCAGCGCATCCGCCCGTACGTTCATCATTACTGGTGAACCCGGGTGACAATCCGGCGACGGCGCCTCCTTACAGGGAATTGGCCGTGGCGAAAGACGCCGGAAACATCGCTGCGCGATGCTGACCGCACCGCCCGATGCCAGCGCCCGGCCCGACGATTGAGCAACTGACAGCCCAGGTCGCCGAACTGACCACGCAGGTCGCCGCGACCCAGACCAACGCGAACATCGTGTGGACGCTGGTCACCGGCTTCCTGGTGATGTTCATGCAGTGCGGGTTCGCCCTGGTCGAGACGGGGCTGACCCGCGCCAAGAACGTCGCCCACACCATGGGGATGAACTTCTTCGTCTACTCGGTGGGAATCCTGGGCTTCTGGGCCATCGGGTTCGGCCTGCAGATGGGCGGCGTCGGGTCGCTGTCGACGTTGGGCAACGATCCGACCTTGAGCAAAGAGTTCGTGATCCACCTGGGCGGTCACGAGTTCGGGCTGTTCGGGACGACGGGATTCTTCCTGGGACCAGGTGTCTACACGTCGGGCGTGGCCACGCTGTTCCTGTTCCAGATGGTGTTCATGGACACCGCCGCCACCATCCCCACCGGCGCCATGGCCGAGCGCTGGAAATTCAGCGCGTTCGTGGCGTTCTCGTTCGCCATCTCGACGTTCATCTATCCGATCTTCGCGAACTGGGTGTGGGGCGGCGGCTGGCTGTCCGCGCTAGGCCGAAACTTCGGGCTGGGACACGGCCACGTCGACTTCGCCGGCAGCTCGGTCGTGCACATGGTGGGGGGCGTGTCGGCGCTGGTGGGGGCGAAGCTGCTGGGGCCGCGCCATGGGAAGTACGGGCCAGACGGGGCGGCCCGTCCCCTGCCCGGCCACAACATGGTGCTGGTGGTGATCGGCACGTTCATCCTGGCGTTCGGCTGGTTCGGCTTCAACCCGGGGTCGACGCTGTCGGGCAACGACCCGCGCATCGCCATCATCGCCGTCAACACCATGCTGGCCTCGGCGGCCGGGGCCTTCGCCGCCTACGTCTACACGAAGGTGGTGTTCGGGCGCCCCGACATCAGCATGCTGTGCAACGGCATGCTGGCCGGGCTGGTGGCCATCACCGCGCCCTGCGCGTTCGTCGGCGCCTTCAGCGCGGTGCTGATCGGCGCGGTGGCCGGCGTGCTGGTGATCGTCTCGGCGGTGTTCATCGAGACCAAGCTGCGCATCGACGATCCGGTGGGCGCATCCTCGGTGCACGGCGTGTGCGGCGCGTGGGGCGTGCTGTCGCTGGGGCTGTTCGCGAACGGGAGCTACGGCGACGGCCTGAACGGCGTGGCGGGACCGGTGCGGGGGCTGTTCTTCGGGGACGCGGGCCAGCTGGGCGCCGAATGCGTGGGCGTGCTGGTGAATCTGCTGTGGGTGGGCGCGACGGCGGCCATCACCATGAAGCTGGTCGACGGCCTGCTGGGCAGCCGGCCGGCGCGCGAGGACGAGGTGCTGGGGCTGGACGTGCCCGAGCTGGGGATGTCCGGGTACGCCGACGAGCACGGCGATCACACGGGGGCGCGCCCCCCCACCGCCGCCCGCCCGACGCTGTCGGCCATCCCGCGCTGAGGTTCCTTCACCGGACCGTCAGCTGATGGGGCGGCCCCGATACATGCGCGGCGGCGAGGCCGGTGCCCCGTTCACCGGGGCAGGCGGCGGCGGCGGTGGAGCGACGGCGGTCATCGCCGGCGACGAGGTCCGCGGCGTGACGGGAGCGGGCGTGGCGGCGCCGACCCCGCCCAGGCGCGACATCTCGGGCGCCACCTTGCGGGCGACCAGGTTCGCGGCCATGCGCAGCGCGGGCAAGCTGATGCCGGAGCCGGTGACGATGCACAGCACGCCCACGGGCAGCGTCTTCACGTACAGCTTGTGCTCGGTGAAGCGGACCACGCACAGGTCGGGGCTGACGCCGATGGTCTGGAAGGTGTCGCTGAGGCGAATGATGCGTCCGCCCACCTCGGCCAGCGTCGCGTCGTCGAGGATCTCGGGGATGGCGCGGGCCGCGATGTTGCCCGCCGGCGTCACCAGGAAGCTGCCATAGACCTCGGGCAGATCGAACAGGCTGCCCAGACCGGCGCCCAGCGCGCTCATCGGCGCGGCGGCGGTCATAGCCCCAGCCGTTCGCGCAAGAGGCTGACGTCGGCGATGGCCGGCACCCGCCCGGCCACCAGGCCACTGTCCTCGTCGACGTAGATGACCACGCGCTCGTCCTTCGACGCGCACTCGAGGGCGCGGAAGTCGTCCAGGCCCAGCATCTCGCCGATCAACCCGGCCAGGCGACCGGCGTAGGCGACGGCGTCGGCCAGGTCTTCGTCCACCGTCTCGATGACGGCGCCGCTCGCGGCCACGCGCGCCGCGATGGGCAACTCGATGACGGCGGTGCCGGTGGTGCGCAGGCTCGTCTCCAGTCCCAACCCGATGCTCGGTCCCGCTGGTCTGGTCACTTCACTCTCCCAATCCTTGTCGTCCACGATCAGCGGAGACGACTCGGCGCGCGACAGGGTTGCGGGCACGGGTCCCGGCACGCTCTCGCGTGCCGGGAACGCGACCAGATTGGATTGCCCTGCTCGATCTCGTCGTGGCGCCACCTTCACGAATGGGCCGATTCTGACCGAGGCGCGTTTCGCCCGCATTTCAGCCTGGCGAAAACTGCGTTGCGTCGCAGCGCTGCGGCCCACGCGACGCGCCGTTTTCGTGCTTGACCTGAACCCATGTTCAGTCACACACTGGGGGCCATGGGTCTTCCGCTGGAACTGCTCGATGAAGCGCTTTCAGCGAAGCTGGTCCCGGCATCGCGGCTCGAACACGAACCACGGCGCGCCCGGCTGTCCACGGGCGTGGCCTCACTGGACGGGCGCCTGGGCGGCGGCTGGCCGGCCGCCTCGCTGGCCGAGCTGTGCGGCCGGCGCTCGGCGGGACGGACGTCCATCCTGCACGCCACGCTGGCCGCGGCCATCGCGCGCGAGCAGACGGTGGCGCTGATCGACACGGCCGGCGCGTTCGACCCGCGCTCGGCGCAGGCCGCCGGCGTGACGTTGAATCGGCTGTTGTGGATCCGCCTGGGCGGCGATCCGCAAAGCGACGCGCGGTCCGGGGCGCGCCTGGGGCTGCAGGCGGCAGACATCCTGATCGCCGCCGGCGGCTTCGGCCTGGTCGTGCTGGACTTCGGCGAGCAGGCGCCGCGCGCCGCGACCGCGGCCTGGCTGCGTTTGCGACACACCGCCGAACGACAAGGAACGACCGCGCTGGTGGTGGCGCTGGCCCGCGCCGCCGGCGCGGCCGCCACCACCGCCGTGGTGCTGCGCGAGGCGCGTCCGCAGTTCGTCACGGAGGGCGGCCCGCTGCTGGCGGCGCTGGAGACCCACGTCGCCGTCGAACGGGCCCTGGGCGTGTTCCCCGCACCGGCCAATGAACAGGGCCGCGACGACGCCGCCGGCCTGCCGCTGCGCCTGGCCATGCAGCCGGCGCTGCGCACGTCATGAGCGAAGGCTGTTCCGATGCGTGTCGCCTGCATTCATGTCCCGCAGCTCGCGTTGCAGGCGGTGCTGCGCCGCTCGCCCGAGCTACGCGGCACGCCGGTGGCGCTGACCGAAGCGCCCATCGGGCGCACCGGCAAGGCCGGCCGCGCGCAGGTCGTGATGGCCAGCGCCGAGGCGCGCCGCGCCGGCGTGCGCGTGGGCCTGACGGCGGCCCAGGCCGCCGCGGTGTGCCCCGCGCTGACGCTGCATGCGCGGCAGGCGGCCGACACCGAGGCCGCCGAGGCGGCGCTGGCCGATCTGGGCTTCGCGTTCGCGCCCCACGTCGAGCGCGAGCCGGGCCGCGTGTTCATCCAGGTCGATGATCTGGGCCACCTGTATCCGTCCGAGGAAGCGCTGGCCCAGGTGATCCAGCAGCGCGCACTGCGCATGGGCCTGGGCGTGCGCGTGGCCATCGCCGATCGCAAAGGCACCGCGCGCGTCGCCACGCGCGCCCGCGAGCGCGTGGTCGTGCCGGCGGGAAAGGACGCCGCCTTTCTGGCGCCGCTGGCGCTGGCCGTGCTGGGCGAACCGCTGCCCGCCGAGCTGGCGGAGGCCTTCGCCCGCTGGGGCCTGGCGCGCGTGGGCGCGTTCGCGGCGCTGCCGCCCGCCGACGTGGGGTTACGTCTGGGGCCGCTGGGGGCGCGCCTGCACCGGGTGGCGCGCGCCGCCGACGACGAGCCTTTCCTGCCGGCGCTGCCCGCCGACGCCATCGAAGAGGCGGTGGCGCTGGATTACGCCATCGTCGAGGTCGAGCCGCTGGCGTTCGTGCTGCGTGGCCTCTGCGATCGGCTGCTGGCGCGGCTGGCGTGCCGCAGCCTGGCCTGCGTGGGGGTCACGCTGCGCCTGGCCCTGGAGACGCGCACGTTCGATGTGCGCGAGGTGAACCTGGCCGCCCCCACGCGTGACGTGGGTCCGCTGCTGCAGCTGGTGCGCCTGGAGCTATCGCGCCGGCCGCCCGACGCTGGAATCGTGGGCATGCTGGTGGTGGCGCGGCCGGCGCGCGTGCGCGGCGCGCAGCTCGACTTCCTGCGCCCGGCCGGCCCCGCGCCCGATCGCCTGGCGGCGACGATCGCCAAGCTGGCGGCGCTGGTCGGCCCCGAGAACGTGGGCGCGCCCCGCACCGAAGACACCTGGCGCGAGGAAGCCGTGGGCGTGACCCCGTTCGCCCCGCCGGGCGAGCCCCCGCCCGCCCTCTCGCCGGCGACGCACGTCATGTCCATGCGGCGCTTCCGCCCCCCCGAGGAGATCGAGGTGATGCTGGGCCCGGACGGTCCGGCCGCCCTGCGCGGCAGGGCCACCACCGCCCGCATCACCGTCGCCGCCGGGCCCTACCGCCTGAGCGGTGAATGGTGGCGCCGAAATGGCGGCGCCGACGGTGCCGCCGACAGCGGCTTCTCGCGCGACTACTGGGACGTGCACGCCTCGGACGGCGCCCTGTACCGCCTGCACCATGACCGCATCGGCGACCGGTGGTACCTGGACGGGTACTACGACTAGGTCAGCGCTTCCTTGCGGTCAGCGATACTTCGGCCGCTGGTAGATAGACCACATGTTCGCCAGGCGCGCCGCCGGGTCGTACTGGTCCACCTTCATCTTGTAAATCTGGAAGTAGGACTCCAGCGCCTCGGCGTGGGCCTCGTAGTAGTCGCTGTCCAGGATGCGATCGATGGTCTCGGCCAGGGTGGCCTTGCACTGCTCCTTGAACAGCAGCGCCGCGCCCTGGATGGTCCGGTCCACCGGCACGCTCTGGCTCAGCCCGCCCGCGTTGTCCAGGCAGACGCGCAGATAGGCCAGCCAGTCGTCCGGCAAGCGCGTCTCCTCCCAGCGCGAGTCGATGTAGTTCGATTCGCGGGGCACCGTCATGGTGGCCGCCGACGAGTAGTTGATCTGCAGCTTCAGCCTGGCGTGGGTGTCCAGGATCTCGTCCTCGCGCGCGTACGTCCAGACGGGGCGGCCGTTCAGCACCAGATCGCGCGGCAGGTTGTGCGCCGCCTGCGTGCGCTCGGCGTTCGAGCCGCGCCCCGCCTGGTACGTCGCCGCCTGACACTCGAGCTTCCAGGGGCGGGGAATGTTGGCCACCAGGATCAGCTTCGGCACCGTCAGTCCCATCAGCGTCATGCGATCCATTCGCTTGTACGCGTGGGCAGCGACGGCCGGATCGCCGGCCAGCTTCGTGCTCGGCTTCGACCGCATCGTTCTTCGAGCCACAGAACCCTCCTTCACCTGCCGCCGGCAGCCGGCGGTCGCGCGCGCAGGCGATCGTACGGCGCGCCCCGCCGGCGGGTCAATGGCCCGCTAGCTGTCGGTGACCTGGGTCGGCGGCAGCAGCTTGCCGCCGTACAGGCTGGCCCCGTTGCTGGCGATCACCTTCTTGTACCAGTCGAACGAGTCCTTGGGGATGCGCTTCTGCGTCTGGTAGTCGACGTACACCAGCCCGAAGCGCTGCTTGTAGCCTTCGGCCCACTCGAAGTTGTCCAGGATCGACCAGGCGTAGTAGCTGGTGATGGGCAGACCCTCGCGCAGGCCGCGGCCGAGCTCCAGCAGGTAACGGTGCATGAAGTCGGCGCGCTGCGGGTCGTGCACCTTGCCGTCCAGATAGATCTGATCCCGCGTCGACAGGCCGTTCTCCGTCACCGACATGGGCAGCTTGTACTTCTCGTGGAAGTAACGCGGGCCCCAGTACATGCAGCCGGGGGTGATGGGCTGCCAGTCGACGCCCGAGCGGGGATACCCGGGCGGCACCGGCACCGGCTCGGGCTTGCCGTCCTTGCCCTGCCGCCAGGTCTCCGCCTTGTAGATGTTCATGCCGATGAAGTCGATGGGCTGCTTCATCTCGATCAGATCGGCGGAGGGAAAAGACGGCATGTCCTTGCCGTACAGCTTCACCCCGTCCTCGGGGTACTGGCCCAGCAGCACCGGGTCGATCCACCAGCTGTTGTTCCACTGGTTGCGGTCGCGCACGGCGAAGACGGCCTGCCGTGCCGCCTCGACGTCGCCCGGCATCTCGCTGGCCGGCTGGGTCAGCTGCGTCGACAGGACGTAGCCGACCTTCGCGTCGGGCTTCGTGTGGGCGCGCAGCGCCTGCACCGCCTTGCCGTGGGCGCGCATCGAGTTGTGCGCGGCCACCAGGTACTGCGGATCCTTCAGCTTGTCCCCGGGCGCGTGGGCGCCGTCCCGCATGCCCAGCCCGATGTAGCACTGCGGTTCATTCTGCGTGACCCAGGACTTCACCCGATCGCCCAGCTTGTCGGCCACCAGCGCCGCGTAGTCGGCGAACCAGTCCGCGACGTCCCGGTTCAGCCAGCCACCGCGCCGGTACAGCGCCTCGGGGAAGTCCCAGTGGAACAGCGTGCACATGGGGTGGATGTTCGCCTTGCCCAGCTCGTCCAGCAGGCGGTTGTAGAAGTCCACGCCCTTCTGGTTCACGGCGCCGGTCCCTTCGGGCAGGACGCGCGTCCACGACACGCTGAAGCGGTACGATTTGGCGCCCAGCGCCTTCATCAGCGCCACGTCTTCTTTGTAGCGGTGATAGTGATCGCAGGCGACGTCGCCGGTGTGCCCCTCGAACACGGCGCCCGGCTTCTTCGTGAACACGTCCCACACCGACGGGCCGCGCCCGTCCTCGGCGGCCGCGCCCTCGACCTGATAGGCGGCGGTGGCGACGCCCCAGGCGAAGTCCTTGGGGAACGGCGAGGCGGCGGCCGGTTTGTGGGGAAGCTGAGCGGGCGCGACGGCCGGATGGCCCGCCCCGGGGGCCGCGGGATGCGGTGGCACGCTCGGGCCGCCCGGCGCCCCTGCTGTCCCCGGCGTCGCCGCGATGGCCAGACCGGATGCCCCCAGCACCCCACCGGCCAGGCTGCCTTTCAAGATCGCGCGACGGCTGGGGGACTTACGCGTTTCATCCTTCGACATGGGCAGCGTCCTTTCGGGTGGCGCTCCCCCATACCACGGCCCGCCCCCGCGGTATAAGGTCCATCCTTTCACGCACCAACGCCGGCACCAACGGCACCGTCGGCGCGCCCGCTGTCCGTCGGGCGCGCCCCATCCCCCCATCCCCCTCCCCCCACGAAATTCGCACGTCGATCCGGAAGAAGACTCGTCATGAAGAAGGCGCTCGCGGGCGCCGTGTTGCTGGGCGCGCTGCTGGCGGCGCCCGGCGCACGGGCCACCTCGTATTACGTGTCACCGAACGGCAGCGGCTCGACCTGTTCGCAGGCGGCGCCCTGTGCCCTGACCGCCGGCGCAGCCAAGACGGCGCCCGGTGACGTCGTCTACCTGGCCGGGGGCGCGTACGCCGGGCCCTTCACCGTCCCGAACTCGGGCACGGCCGCGGCCTGGATCACGTATCAGGCGGCCGACGGCGCGCTGCCCATCTTCGACGGTCCAGGCAACGACACGGCTCTGACAGGCGTCGGCTCGTCGACCGCCACGTACATCCGGCTGGTTGGTCTGGTCGCGCGCAACTGGTCCAGCGGCTTCGCGAACGGCTGGAAGGGCAGCGGCCACACCGATTCGAATGGCCACTGGCAGTTCATCGACTGCATCGCCGATCAGAACAACGCGAACGGCATCGCCTTCCGCAGCGCCACCGAGGTGCTGGTGCAGGAGTGCATCGTCGCCCACAGCGGCGCCAGCACCGACCACTCGGGGTCGAGCGGCGTCGACCTGTACGGCGCGCAGGGGACGCCGGCGGACAACGTCGTGCAACGCACCGTCGCCTTCGAGAACGCGGACATGCAGCAGCACACCGACGGCAGCGGCTACATCGTCGACGACATCGGCACCGGCGCGTCGTTCATCAACGACATCGGGTTCCGCAACGGCGGCTCGTGCATCCGCCTCACCACCAGCTCGAACACGCACATCATCAACAACAGCTGTTACGGCGACGGCCTGGACGTGAACGACACGGGGCCCTCCAGCCCGGGCGAGATCTTCTTCTCGGGCGGCGCCACCCAGACCGGCGTGGTGCTGGTGAACAACCTGGCGGTGGCCACCGGCTCGGCCCAGGACGGCACGGCCATCTTCGGGGCGCCGTCGCAGACGGTCTCGAACAACTACACGAACACCAGCGGCGCGGTCGATTTCTGGACCGACGCCGCCGGCCTGCACCCGGACTTCCATCTGAACGCGTCGGCCACCGGCATGGCGAGCATCATCGACAAGGGCGCGACCGTGAACGTGCCGGCGCAGGACATCGGCTTCGATCCCCGGTGCATCACGAAGACGTCGCCCGGGGGGCTCTCCTGGTGGAGCTACTCGATCGACTACACGTACATCGCCGGCCTGGGCGGCGTGGCGAAGTGCTTTCATCCGGCCGCCCGCCCGGTGGGCAGCGCCCCCGACGTCGGCGCGTACGAGTACGGTGCGGCGCTTTCGGGTGGCGGCGGCGCGGGCGGCGGCGGCAACGGCGGTGCAACAGGACGCGGCGGCGCGGCGGGTGGTTCCGGCGTGGGCGGCGGTGGCGGGGGTGGCGCGACGTCGACGGGCGGCGCCGGCGGCGGCGGCATCACGGGCGCCGGCGGCATCGCCGTTCCGCCCGGCAGCGGCGGCGTGGTCGGCAGCGGCGGCGGCGTCGGCAGCGGCGGAATCGCCGTCCCCCCCGCCACCGGGGGGATGATCGGCAGCGGCGGCCTCACCGGCACGGGAGGGATGAACGTGCCGGGCAGCGGGGGAAGGCCCGCTTCCGGCGGCGTCATCGGCACCGCGACCGGCGGTGTGATGGGCAGCGGCGGGGTCACAGGCAGCGGCGGCACCACGGGCAGCGGCGGCGTCCAGGGCAGCGGCGGCGCCGCGCCCGGCGGCAGCGGCGGCAGCGTGGCCGCGGGCTCGGGCGGCATCACCGCCACCGGTGGGCGGCCCGGCTCGGGCGGCATCCTTGGCTCCGGCGGGACGAGCGGCCTGCCGGCGGGCAGCGGGGGTCATCCGGGCAGCGGGGGCGCATCGAGCGTGGACGCCGGCAGCGATCACCCGGACGCCGGCCGCGACGCTGGCGTGGGCGCCGGTGAGGTCCACGGTGGCTGCAGCTACGCGGGGGGTGAGACGTCCAGCGGCTTCGCGCTCATCCTCTTGGCGGCGGCGGCGCTGGCCGCCGTGACGCGCCGGCGTCGCCCGCCGTCGCGACAGGACGCGGTGCTTCGCTTCGATGCGGCGGATTCAAGGGACGGCGCGCGGGGCGATCCCCAGCGCGCCGGCCAGGGCCCCCAGCCGGGCGTCGGCCGTCCACAGCGTCATCCCGCCCACCATGGCCGATGCCAGCAGATGGGCGTCGATCCAGCCAGCGCCGCGTCCGTGTAGCCGGCGCGAACGCACGAAGGCCACCACCTCGTCGTGGGCGACCGTCGGCGCCTGCTGCATCTCGACGTACGCGGCCAAAAGATCGCGGCGGCCGCCCGCGTCTCCTATCAGCAACTCGCCATAGATCAGCTCGTGACCGGCCACCTCGTCGTTGCTCAGCAAACGATCGAGCTGTCCGGCGTACGGCTCGCGGTTCGCGAGGAACCGAACCCAGACCGACGTGTCGACCAGCACCATCAGGCGACTTTGCGTCGGGCGCGCGGCGCGGCTTGCTCGCGGCGCCGCGGCGCCTGGCGCGGCTCTGGCTCGGAGCCACGCAAGGCGCGCAGCCGCTGGTAAGCGGCGTGGCGCACCAGCGCCTGCAGACCCTGGCGGACGGTGTCCGTGTCGGTGCTGGCCCCCGTGGCGGCGCGCGCCTCGGCCAGCAGCTTCTCATCGATGTGGAGGGTCTTTTTCATCCATACCAAACTACCATATCGAACCATACCGGCCGGCCCCCCTCTGTCACTGAACCGACAATCAGTATACTTGGTCCTCTGTCATGGCCATCAGTGACTATGTCGAGCTGCGCTGCCGATCGGCGTTCTCGTTTCTGGACGGCGCGTCGTTGCCCGAGGATCTGCTGGCGACCGCGGCGGGCCAGGGGCATCACACGCTGGCCCTGGCCGACGTGAACGGCGTCTACGGGGCGCCCCGGTTCTTCGGGGCCGCCCAGCGGGCGGGGGTGCGGGCGCTGGTGGGCGCCGAGGTCACGCTGACCGACGCGGCCGCCGCGCCCGTGCTGTTGCTGGTGGAGAGCCGGGCCGGCTACCAGAACCTGTGCCGGCTGCTGACCCAGGTCCACACCGGCCGGCCCAAGGGCACGGGCTCGGCCACGCACGACCTGCTGGCCGCGCACGCCGGCGGCCTGATCGCGCTGGCGGGCGCCGCCGCGCGCGACGATCTGCCAGCGCTGCTGGCCGCCTTCGGGCCCGACCGCCTTTATCTCGAGGCGCAGCGTCACTTCGACGCCGCCGAGGCGCATCAGGTGCGGGCGGCGCGCGCGCAGGCGCAGGCCTTCGGCATCGGCGTGGTCGCCACCAACGACGTCCGCTACGCCACGCCCGACCGCCGCCGCGTGCACGACGTGCTGACCTGCGCGCGCCACAAGGTCACCGTCGACGAGATCGGGCGCCGCCTGTCACCGCGCGCCGAGCACTACCTGAAGCCCCCGGCCCAGATGGCGGCGCTGTTTCGCGACCTGCCCGACGCCGTGCGCGCCACGCGCGTCATCGCCGAGCGCTGCGCGTTCACCCTCGCCGACCTGGGCTATGCCTTCCCCACCTTCCCCGTCCCCGACGGCGAGACCGAGCAGAGCTACCTGGTGAAGCTGACCTGGGCCGGCGCCGCGAACCGCTATCGCCCCGGCTATCCGCACCTGGACAAGGCGAAGCGGCAGCTCGAGCGCGAGCTGTCCCTGATCGGCCGCCTGCACCTGGCCGGCTACTTCCTGCTGGTGTGGGACATCGTCCAGCACGCGAACAGCCGCGGCATCATGGTGCAGGGGCGCGGGTCGGCGGCGAACTCGGCCGTCTGCTACGCGCTGGGCATCACCGCCGTCGATCCGGTGGGCATGGATCTGCTGTTCGAGCGCTTCCTCTCCGAGGAGCGCGTGCGCGCCGCCTCCAGCATCACCGACCGCATGCCCGACATCGATCTGGATCTGCCGTCGGGGGACCGGCGCGAGGCCGTCATCCAGCACGTCTACGAGAAGCACGGCGCGCACGGCGCCGCCATGACGGCGAACGTGATCAGCTACCGGCCGCGGCTGGCCATGCGCACGGCGGGCCGCGCCCTGGGGTTCTCCGAGGAGCAGCTGACCCGCATCACCAAGGGGTTGCCCGGCTGGCTGCACCACGAGCCGGACGCGCCGCTGTCGTCGTTCGTGGAGAGCGCCGGCTTCTCGGCGCGCGAGGAGCGCGGGCAGCTGCTGGTGACGCTGGCGATGGAGCTGCTGAACCTGCCCCGGCACCTCGGGCAGCACTCGGGCGGGATGGTCATCGCCGCGGGGCGCCTGGACGAGGTGGTGCCGCTGGAGCCGGCCAGCATGCCCAACCGGGTGGTCGTGCAGTGGGACAAGGACGACTGCGCCGACATGGGCATCGTGAAGGTCGATCTGCTGGGCCTGGGCATGCTGGCCGTGCTGGAGGACGCGGTGCCCCTGATCCAGCGCCACGAAGGGGTGGCCATCGACTACGCGCACCTGCCCGCCGACGATCCCAAGGTGTACGGCATGCTGTGCGCCGCCGACACGGTGGGCGTGTTCCAGGTCGAGTCGCGCGCGCAGATGGCGACGCTGCCGCGCATGCAGCCCCGCCGCTTCTACGATCTGGTGGTGGAGGTGGCGATCATCCGCCCCGGCCCCATCGTGGGGAAGATGCTGAACCCCTATCTGTTGCGGCGCGCCGGCCGGCAGCAGGTCACCTACCCTCACCCGTCGCTGGAGCCGATCCTGAAGCGGACGCTGGGCGTGCCGCTGTTCCAGGAGCAGCTGATCCGCATGGCCATGGTGGCGTCCGGCTTCACGGGCGGACAGGCCGACGAGCTGCGCCGGGCCATGGGCTTCAAGCGCTCGCAGGAGCGCATGAACGCCATCGAGGTGGAGCTGCGCGCCGGCATGGCCAGGAACGGCATCAGCGGCGCGGCGCAGGACGAGATCGTGCAGGGGATCAAGTCGTTCGCGCTGTACGGCTTCCCCGAGTCGCACGCCGCCTCGTTCGCGCTGATCGCGTACGCCTCGGCGTACCTGAAGGCGTATCACCCGGCGGCGTTCCTGTGCGCGCTGCTGAACAACTACCCGATGGGGTTCTATCACCCGTCGACGCTGGTGACGGACGCGGGCCGCCACGGCGTGGTCACGCTGCCCATCGACGTGGCGCGCTCGGGCTGGAGGTGCGATCTGGAAAGGTTGCCTGACCAGCCGGCGCCGGCCGATCACGACGCGCCCGCGGTGCGCCTGGGGCTGAAGTACGTGCAGGGGCTGCGCGAGGAGGTGGCCCGCCGCGTGGAGACGGCGCGCGCCGAGCGACCTTTCGAGGGGCTGGCCGACTTCGAGGCGCGGGTGCGTCCGAACGCCGCCGAGCTGTCGCACCTGGCGGCCATCGGCGCGTTCGGCGCGCTGGGCGGCACCCGCCGGCAGGCGCTGTGGCAGGTGGAGTCGCTGGGGCGTTCCGGGCCGTTGTTCTCGGGCGTGGCCGGCAGCGGGGACAGCGAAGACGACCGCGACGAAGCGGGCCAGGGAGAGGCGCCGCTGCCCGAGATGTCGCCCTTCGACGAGATGATCGCCGACATGCGCCACACCGGCGTCAACACCGGTGCCCATCCCGTCACCTTCGCGCGCGAGCGCCTGCGGGCCGAAGGCGTGACCACGGCCGGCGACCTGGCGGCCGTGCCCGACGGCCGCCGCGTGCGCGTCGCCGGCGTCGTCATCGTGCGCCAGCGCCCCGGCACCGCCAAGGGGTTCGTGTTCGTCACCGTCGAGGACGAGACCGGCTTCGCCAACGCCATCGTCACGCCCCAGCGCTTCGCCGCCCACCGTCAGGACATCCTGCGCCTGGGCGCGATGATCATCGAGGGGGTGGTGCAGAACCGCGACGGCGTCATCACCATCAAGGCCGAGAACTTCCGCCCCATGCCCGGCGCCACCGCCCGCAACAACCCAGTGAACGCCCTCGACATCTCGCACGATTTCCACTGAGGCTCCGGGCCACCGCGGCGCGACGTGTGTCGACGACGTTCCCGACGCACGGGCGCAAGGTGTAAAACCTGCGTGATGAAGGCGGTCGTCGGGATCGCGGCGCTGGTGGCCGTGGCGCTGGGCGCCTCCGCCGCTTCAGCGGCGCTGCCCGCCATCGCGGTACAGGCGCCCGGCGTGACCTGTCCGTCCGCGCAGGCGGTCCGGGAGGCGCTGGCGCGGCTCTCCCCGGCGCCCGCGACGGATTCGACGCGCGCCTTCCGGTTGACGGTGGAACGCGCGCCGACGACTGCGCGCGTGGAGCTGCGCGATCTCACGGGTCGCCCTCTGCTGGTGCGCCAGCTTCCTGTCACCGCCACCGATTGCAAGCAGGCGGCCGAGGCCATCGCCCTGATCGTCGAGCGGCACTTCCGCGCCCTCGAGTGGTCACCGGCGGGAGGCCAGGCGGGGACGGCCCCTTCGCCGGCGGCCCCTCCCCCCGGCGTGCCCTTATCTGCCCGTCCCACCACCCCGCCCCCGCTGCCCGCGGCGCCGGTCGTCGCAAACCAGGCGCGGTCCGGCGCGGCGCCGCCCACCCTGCCCGCGGCCAGCGCGCCGGCGGCGTCATCCCTGGCGCCGGCTCCTTCCCCCCCTGTCCCGGCGGTGCCAACCGCCCCGGCCGCCCCGCCCCCGGGCTCGCCTCCGCCCGACGCCGCCCCGTCCCCGCCCGAGCCCGGGGAGGTCCCCGCCATCGCCCTGGCCGCGCGCCGTCCCTCCTCGATCGAGCCGGGCAACAGCGCCTTGCCCCGCCTGGCCCTCGGTGCCGGGCCGGCCTTCTGGACCCGCGGTTCCACGTTCGGCGTTGCGCTGGGAGCGCGCTGGCGAATCCTGGCCGATGGTCCATTCGAGGTGGGTGCCAGCGTCCTGCTGCCGCCCGGGCAGACCAGCACCGCCCTGGGCAGCGGCGGCACCGTCCACCTCGCGGCCGTTCCGGTGACGGCGTCGCTGGGGCTGGCGGGCGCGCTGGGCAGGCTGGCGGTGGGGCTGCACGCCGCTGTGCTGTGGACGATCGAACGGGGGCAGAGCGAATCGATCCTGGCACCGGCCACGGCGTGGCGGACGGTCCTGGGGGGCGGCCTGGGCGTGTCGGCGGCCTGGCCGGTGGCGGCGCGGTTGCGGTTGACCGGGGCGTTCGACGGCTACCGCGCCGTCCTGGGCCGTTCCTACGCCATCTCGGGGGTGCCGGGGACGGTGCTGGATCCGTCGCCCTGGCAGGCCATCTTCGTGCTGGGTGCGGAATGGGTGGTCAGCCCGTGAACATTTGGGCGCGCGCCGGCTCAAACCAGGGGATCGGGACATGAAAGCCGTGGCCACCACGACCGAAGCGCTGGTCGCGCGATGCATTGCCGGTGAGCGGCAAGCCTGGCGCGAGCTGCATCAGCGCTACTACGCCACGGTGTACGGGTTCCTGCGGCGGCTGGGCGTTCGCCCGCCCGAGACGGAGGACGCCTGCCAGGAGGTGTTCGTCCAGGTGTTCCGCTACCTGGCCACGTTCCAGCACCGGGCCGACCTGCGCACCTGGCTGTACAAGCTGAGCATCAGCCAGGCGTCCCGGGTCAGGAGCCGGGCGGCGCTGCGGCAGGCGTTGCGCTGGCTGTTGCGCCAGCAAGGCGCGGACGAGGGCGCGCCCGGGGCAGCCTGGTCCGAATCGGACGCCCAGCGCCGGGTTCACGCCGCCCTCGATCGCATGAAGGAGATTCACCGGGGCGTGTTCGTGCTGTTCGAGCTGGAGGGCCTGTCGGGCGAGGAGGTGGCCGCCGCCACTGGCCTGCCCCACTCCACGGTGCGGCGCCGACTTCATCACGCCCGCCGGGAGTTCGAGGCGCTGCTGGCCGAGGAGGCGCCGTCGTGAAGGCCGGGACGGACGATTTTCCCGAGCGGCTGGTCGACGGCGCGGGCCCGGCGGCCGACCTGCTGCGGAGGTTCACGCGCCAGGCCCCGCATGCGCCGGGCGAGAACGCGGCCTGGGACGGCACCCTGGCGCGGCTGGGGCGCGACGCCGGCAGATACCGCGGTCGTCTGGTCGCCGCCCTGGTGCTGGGGGCGGTGACCGGCGCCGCGGCGCTGTACGTGGCGCTGTCCCCGCACGCGCCGTGGGTCACGTCGGACCTTCGCCCACCCTCCCCGGGCCATCCGGTGCCCGTCACCGCCGGTCCGGTCGCCGCGACCGCGACGGACCGGGCGTCCCAGCCGGCGGCCCGTTCCCAGGTAGCAAAGAAGGCGTCACCGCCCGCCGACGCCCCGCACATCCGCCTGGGGCGCGCGGCCGTCGGTCTGCCGGTCGGGGCGGCGGAGCTGGTCGGGGAAGCCGACGTCAACCTGTCCCCCGACGGCACCGCGCGTGCCTACACCACACCCGCCGCGGCGACGGTCGAGCTGGGCACGGGCGTCCTGGATCTGCACGTCGAGAAGCGCCACGCCGAGGACGGCCACGCCTTCGAGGTCGCGGCGGGTCCGTATCGCTTCACCGTGCTGGGAACGATGTTCCGGGTCTCGCGGGTGGCCAACGACGTCACGCTGTCGGTGACGGAAGGGCGCGTCGCCGTCTCGCAGGGCAAGACGGCGCTGGCCATCATCACGGCAGGCGGATTCTGGTCCGGCACGGTGGCGAAAGAACGTGCGCCTCACGCTGCCCCATCCTCGGACGCCCCATCCGCCGCGCGCGGGGCGGGTGCGACCACCGTCGCTTCGCGGCCGAGCGCCGCGCGGGCGCCCCAGGCCGCCCTGCCCGCCACGACCGTTCCCCCGGACGTCAGGACGGCCGGCGTGCTCGCGAGCGGCGCATGTGCGGCGCGCGCCGATGCCGGCGATCCGGCTGGCGCGGCCGACTGCTTCACTGCCGCGGCGACGGGCGACAACCTGGGCGCCGAGGTCTCGCTGTACGAGGCGGCCCGCCTGTACCGGGATGCGCTGGGACAGCCCGAGCGGGCGGTGGCGGCGTTGCAAGAGGCGCGGCGACGCTGGCCGGCGGGCGCCCTGGCGACGGAGGTCAGCCTGTCGCTGGCGGAGTTGCTGCCGAAGCTGGGACGCTACCGCCAGGCTCTGGATGAGGCGCAGGCGCTGCTGGATCGCCACCCGGGCGGTGTGCGCGCCGCCGAGCTTCACCTGCTGCGCGGCGATGTCTTGCGGGCCGGCCTGGCCCGCTGCCCGGCGGCCGAGTCGGAGTACGCCGCCGCCGCGGCGACGGACGATCCCCGTGTCGCCGACGCCGCCGCGTTCTGGCGGGCCGCCTGTCTGGAGACAGACGGCCACCGCGCCGAAGCGCGCGCCGCCTTCGCCTCGTATTTGGCGCGCGCGCACCCGCAGCGTCGCGCCGAGGCCGCGCGCCGCCTGCAGGGGCTCGATGCCGGCGATCGTTGAACCGATCGGGCGACTCGAGCCGGCCCCGGAACGCCCTTCGAGCTGCAGCTCGACCGATCTGGTTTTTCATCAAACGAACCTCACGCAGCGTGAACATTCGGGCGCCGCCCGGCTCCAACAAGTCAGACGCCCGCGCCCAGGAGATACCCATGAAACGATTGCTGCCGCTTGCCCCCCTCACTCTGCTGCTGCTGTTCACCATGGGCGTGGGCCCTTGCGACTCGAAGCCGCTGGGCAGCGTCGACGGCTGCACCTACAACGGAAAGACCTACGCCAGCGGCATGTCCTTCCCGGCTGCCGACGGCTGTAACACCTGCAGCTGTCAGGACGGCAAGGCGGCCTGCAGCCTGCTCGCCTGCACCGACGGAGGCACGGGCCCCTGCTTCGACAACAAGGGGAACACCATCAGTTGCTCCGGGCCTGACGGGGGTACCGATGGCTCCCCGGCCACGGACGCCGGCGGCCACTGCTTCGACCTCAAGGGGAACGAGATCCCCTGTGGGAACGACGGGGGAACGGGCTGCACGTACAACGGCAAGAGCTACCCGCTGGGCTCGTCGTTCACATGCAGCGACGGGTGCAACACCTGCTCCTGTACCAGCAACGGCGTCGCCGGCACCACCAAGGGCTGCCCGGACGCCGGCAGCGACGGCGCGGTCACCTGCTTCGACATGAACGGCAAGATGATCCCCTGCGCCAACGATGGCGGCGTCCAGTGCCTCTACGGCACGAAGGTCTACGCCGTCGGCGCTTCCTTCCCCAGCTCCGACGGGTGCAACACCTGCTCCTGTACGGCAGGCGGCATGATCGCTTGCACCGAGAAGGCCTGCTACGACGGGTCGCTGCCCGACGGCACCGATGGCGCGATGGGCTGCTTCGACGCCAACGGAAAGACGGTGCCCTGCGCGGACGGCGGTCAGGTCGGCGTCTGCATGCCGGGCGCCGACCAGGGGTGCAACGAAGATCCCAGGTTGAACGTCATCCTGGGCAAGTGTCGGCCCGACTACACCTGTGATTGCGGCATGAACACCCTGGACCCCACGACCGGGCTGTGCGTGCCGGCGGGGACGCCGACCGGCTGCGCGTACGACGGCAGCACCTTTCCGGTCGGCAGCAAGTTCATGTGCCCGACCATCGACAACGGCTGCAACCAGGGCGTCTGCTTCTGCGCCATGCCGGGTGTGACGACCCCGCTGTGCCCCGGCCAGACGCCGCCGGTGTGCGGCTTCGACGCCGCCTACGTTTACGGACAGACGGGCGGGCTGGTGGCCTACACGGATCAGGTCACGCTGACGCCGCCGGCCTCCTACGTGCTGGTGCGGACGGCGAACGCCAGCACCGTCGCCGGCGGCTCGTGCGGCCCGGCCCTGCCCGCCTGCGACAGCGCCTTCATCGACGTGTCGGACATCATGCGCGACATCGCCGACCCGACCGTGCAGCTGCTGCTGTCGCTGTCGACCATGCAGCCGACGCTGCTGGGGGTCGATTCCCGCCCCGTCGACGGCACGGTCTTCTCGTTCAAGAAGAACGGCACCGCCGGCTTCCTGGTGGGCAGCCCCTGCAACGGCGCCAGCAACTGCACCGCCATCCCGGGCGCGGTCACCAGCCTGATGAGCGATCTGCAGAAGCTGGATTCGCAGCAGCAGCAGGACCCGAGCTGCGCCGCCTTCCTGAAGAAGATGTAGCCCCGCGCATCCGACCGGGGGGGCCCGCGCCCCCCGGGCTCACAGATCCGCCTGCAGCAGCAGGAACTTGGTGTTGCTGTCGTGAACGACGAAGACGGTGGGGCGCACCTCGGCGGGCAGCATGCCCTCCACCTTCCCCTTCTGTCCCTTCTCGCACAGGATGAAGACGCGGCGGCCCCGGTGGGCGGCGATGTACTTGTGGAACTTGTCGTCGGCCCCCTCGGCGTCGAACACCGTCCGCTCTTCCATGGGGCCTTCCCAGATCTCGTTCTCGCTGTAGAACGTCTCGCCCCTCCAGTACAGCTGATAGGCCAGCATCTTCTCGGCGGGTGACCGCCGGGTCTTGTAGTAGGCGGCGATCACGTCCTTCTGCGACCAGAAGGGCGCCACCTTTCGCATGAAGTCGTCCAGCAAGAAGTAGGTGGCCGCCACGGCCACCACGCACATGGCGCCCGCCGCCCAGCGACGCCGGGCCGGCCGGGCCAGCAGCGCGAACGAGGCCGCCGCGAACAGGATGGCCACCGCCGCCACCGGAACCGTGAAGTCCAGCACGGGGGGCCAGGGACGGCCCTTCGCGCTGTGGATGTAGTCGTACGAGAACAGCCACAGGAACCGCTGCGAGGCGTTCTGCGCGCTGGTGAGGTCGACCGTCACCGCCGCCAGCAACGGGGTCCCCACCAGCATCACCAGCAGGATGCGGCGGCGCTCCGGATGGTCCAGCAGATCGTCCAGGAAGCAGGCGATGCAGATGGCCAGGCCCGGCACCGCCGGCAGCACGTAGTGGTGGAACTTCGTCATCGACATCGACACGATCGCGTACGCCGACACGCACCAGATCGCGCCCAGCCAGAAGATCCCCTGGGCACGCGCGTCGGCCGGCCTGGTCCCCGGCCGGGTCCACCGCATCACCGCCCAGGCGATGGCGCCCGGCGCCAGCAGCACCCAGGGCCAGACGCCGTAGCCCAGCTCGCGGATGAAGTACTCGAACGTGCCGCGATCGCCGTGCCGGCCCAGCACCATGCGCCGCCAGTGATTGTCGCCGAACAGCTCGTTCCAGAAGGGAAGGCCGTGGCGGATCAGCATGGCGTGATGCCAGGGCACCGCCACCACCAGCAGCGCCAGCAGCGACACCAGCACACCGTACAGCAGCTGCGCCCGCCGCAGCCGCGCCCAGTTCCAGGTGAACGTCAGGTAGGCCACGAACACGATCAGGGGCAGACCCAGCCCGGCCAGGCCCTTCGCCAGCACCGCCAGCGCGCACAGGATCGCCGCCAGGTACAGGTACAGCGGCGCCTTGAACCGGGTGCGGGCGGCCAGGAACAGAAAGGCCAGGAAGCCCGCGATGTACGGCAGCATCACCACGATGCCGTAGATGCGCAGGACGCCGTGCTCGCGCGGGATGTCGATCTTCAACTGGATGGAGTCGATCACGAACTGCGGCAACGCCGTCAGCGCGAAGACGGCGACCGTCCAGTAGAACAAGCTGTGGTGCGGCCAGGACAGGCGCCCCTGGCCGCGGCGGGGCAGCTCGCGATCCTCGTCGTCGAACAGCGCCAGCCCGCCCAGGGCCAGGGCCAGCGCCATGGGCCCCACGAACGCCATGTCGGTCATCGCCTGGCGCGCCACCAGGCTGTACATGGGGGAGGTGGCCAGCACCACGGCGGCCAGCACGCCGGCGCGCCGGCTGACGAAGCGCGACACCACCATGTAGACGCCCAGGATCCCCAGCACGCCCATCAGACAGAACGGCACGCGGACCGCCCACTCGGCGCGCGAACCGATGGCCATCTCGCCCGGTGTCCCCCCGGGCAGGCCCACGCCCGCCAGGTGCATGCCGATGCTCATGATCCAGAACGACAGCACCGGCTTCGACCAGAAGACGTCCGCGTCGCGCGGCGATCCCGGCCACCACAGGCTGATGAAGTCGCCCCGCTTCGTCATCTGGCGGGCCACCTCCGAGTAGTGGGTCTCCCAGGGATCCCACAGCCCGTAAGTGCCCGCGAGCGGGATGTACAGCAACAGCCCGAACAGCACCACCAGCCAGCACATCTGCCGCTCGCTCAACCGCTCGAACCAGGACGCCTGGCTCACCGGCGCGGTCGACGGCGCGGATACGCCAGGCTCGGCGTTATCGTCAAACGGCAAGGACGCGCGCCAGGTTCAGGAGGTTGAAGTCGATGGTCTTCGTCGTGCGCATGACCACCTCGTACGGCGTCGACCGCACCTCGCCTCCCAGCAGGCCCACCAGGCAACCGTGCTCGCCGTCGCGCAGCCGTTCCACGGCGCCGGCCGACAGGCGCGCCGCCAGCAAACGGTCGAACGCCCCCGGCACGCCGCCGCGCTGCACGTGACCGAGGATGGTGGCGCGCAGGTCGAAGCCCAGCTGTCCGCGGCTGGCCTCGAAGTGCTTCACCAGGCCGGCGGCGTTCGGTCTGGCTCCCTCGGCCACCACGATCAGGGCGTGCTGCTTGCCGCGCGCCCAGGCGCCCTGCAGGTCGGCGGCGACGTGGTCCAGATTCACCTCGGCCTCGGGCACCAGGATGGCCTCGGCGCCGCCGGCCAGCCCGGCCATCAGGGCCAGGTAGCCGCAGTTGCGCCCCATCACCTCGACCACGAACGCCCGCTTGTGAGACGACGCCGTCGTCCGCAACCGATCGATCGACTCCAGCGCGATGTTCAGCGCCGTGTCGACGCCGATGGTGATCTCGCTGCACGACAGATCGTTGTCGATCGTGGACGCCACCCCGACGACGGGAAAGCCCATCTGCGACAGGGCGAAGGCCCCCGTCTGCGAGCCGTTGCCGCCGATCACGATCAGCCCCTCGATGCCGTGGGCGCGCAGATTCGCCAGGGCCTGTTCCCGGACCGCCGGCTCCTTCCAGCGGGGGAAGCGCGCGCTGCCCAGCACGGTGCCGCCCCGGTGCAGGATGCCGCCCACGTCGCGTGCCCCCAGCGGGCCCAGCTTCTCCTCCAGCAGGCCGGCGTAGCCGTTGTGGATGCCGAACACCTCCCAGCCTTCGCTGATGCCCATACGCACCACCGTCCGGATGGCGGCATTCATACCCGGGGCGTCACCCCCGCTGGTCAGGACCGCGATGCGCTTCATGGAAGCGGCGTAATCCTACAACGACCGGCCCGGCCGCGGGCGTCTTCGCGCGCAAAACCCCAGGTGGTAAAGGTAGGGTCCCCATGCCCTTCCGCGCCCGCCCCGCCCGCCCGTCCCGCTCGCCGGCTGGCCGGTCCGCCCCGGCGGCCTCGGGCGGGCCCCCCCGACCGAAAGAGATCAACTACATCACGCCGGCCGGCTTTCGGAAGATGACCGACGAGCTGACGTTCCTGCGCACCAAGAAGCGCCCCGAGGTGGTGGGCGCGCTGGCCGACGCCGCCGCCGAGGGCGACCGCTCGGAGAACGCCGAGTACATCTACCGCAAGCGCCAGCTGCGCGAGATCGATCGGCGGCTGCGCTTCCTGTCGAAGCGGCTGGACGACGTCCAGGTGGTCGACCCCCTGGCCCAGACCCGCACCGAGCAGGTGTTCTTCGGCGCCACGGTCACCGTGGAGGACGACGAGGGCGAAGCGCACGTGTACCGCATCGTCGGCCAGGACGAGGTGGACGGGGCCGCGGGCGACATCTCGTGGAAGTCGCCGGTGGGGCGGGCCCTGCTGGGCAAGACGCTGGACGACGAGGTGGTGGTCAAGTGGCACGCCGGCACGCGGCGCCTGACGGTCGCGGAGATCGTCTACAAACCGGGCTGATCCGCCCGGGGCGCCGGCGAATCGGGCCGGGGGCCCGTCCGGCCCTGTTCGTCACAGGTTCAGGTCGCGGCGGATCTTGTCGACGATGGCGCCCGGACGATCGTCGATGTCCACCACCAGCGCGTCGCTCGGCTCTTCCAGCGCGGCGAACTGGCTGGCCAGCATCGTCTCCCTCATGAAATGTCCTGAGCGGTTGCGCAGGCGCTGTCGAATCAGCTCCGGCGAGCCCTTCAGGTACACGAAGCGAACCTGGGCCGGATCGGCGGCCAGCGTGCGCCGGCTGGCGACGCTCAAGGCCGAGCAGGCGAGCGTGATGCTCTCGCCGGCCGCCAGCGCCGCCGTGATCTCGCGCCGCAGCCGTTCCAGCCAGGGCTCGCGGTCCCCCTCGGTCAGGGGCTGCCCGGCCGTCATCTTGCGGATGTTCTCCGGAGGATGGAAGTCGTCGGCGTCCAGGAAACGCCACCCGAGATCCTGGGCCAGGCGCGCGCCGATGGTGGTCTTTCCACTGCCTGATACACCCATCAGGATGACGACCATGAGGACGGCCGGAGGCTATCAGGCGGCATGGCGGATGTAACCACCGAATAGCAACATTGCCGCATCGATTCTGAGGGGGACCTCGAGAGGGGCCCCCACCCTCCCCCGACGGAGCGACGCCCAGGCCCCGCTCGGCGATCATCGACCGGTCGATTGATCGCGGGTGAGGGGCTTCTGCGAGGCCGCGCCTGGAAAAACCACCACGAACGAGCGCGCGTCACGGCGAACCAGGATGGTCGCGCCGGCCCGGCGAGCCGCCCGGTAAGCGCGCCACCAGCTCTGCGCCTTCAGGGCGGCGCTGGCGGTGCCCGTCTCGACGTACTCCGGGACGACCAGGTCCACCTGGACGTACTGGCCCAGCGTGGCCTTCAGCACGTTGGCCGCGAAGCTGTAAGCGGCCAGCTCGGCGTCCGGATGAAGATCGTTGTGCAAGGCGCCCCCGTAGACGGCCACCAGGCGCGGGCCCGTGGTGCCGGCGCCGGCCGCCGCCGCCCGCAGAGCACGCCCGATGGCGGTCTCCAGCGCGACGGACGTCACGCGCAGCGTGCGGTCGTAGTCGACAGCGCCGCCCGCGCGCATGGCCTCGTAGTCCTGACAGCCGATGGTCAGGATGCTGGGGCGGACGCCGCGCACGTGAGCGACCCGCAGCAGCGTTTCGATCTCCGTCTCGGTCTGGGCCGGGCGTTCGGTGGTCTTCTGCACGTCGGCGGTGACGGCCTTCTCGGCCTCGCCGCAGCGGCCCGTGGTCATCCAGGTCTCCACCACCAGCTGCGACAGGCGGGCGGCCAGGCCGGGGAAGATCTGCTCGGTGAACCGCTTCAGGGCCGAGGGCACCCCCGCCGTCGCCAGCGTCTGATGCAATTCACCGAACGCCACCACCCCGCCCGTGAAGTGCGTCTCGTCCAGCGCCGCCAGCACGGCCGCCTGCGGCGTGGCGAACCGCTGGGCGCGGGCCGGTCCGGCGTCGGTCCCCGGCGTCGTGGCGGCCGCTGCTGCCACCACCACCGCCGCCAGCGTGCCGGCGGCCAGCATCAGGCGGGCAACTCGCCGGCGGTGCCGACCGCGTCGGCCAGCGAAGCGGCGCTGATGGCACGCACCTCGCCGTCGACCGCCACGCCGTCCGCGTCCACGTAAACATGGTCCTCGACCACGGTCACCATCCAGCGCTGCCGCTCCTGATCCTGGCGGGCCAGCCTCGCCAGCAACGCGTGGTCGATCTCGCGGATGTCCACCTTCTCCAGCCCCGGCAGGGTGCGCCGGAAGGTCCGTAACCCCGCGAACAGGTGGTCCCGCTCGGCCGGCGAGCCGAGCACGACCCGGATGTGCGCCTGGCGCTGGTGCTGAAGGACGTAGCGGAGATCCTCGATGTCCGGCGCGCCGCAGATGATCCAGTCGTCGGCCCGCCCCTCCGGATGATGCGACCACAGATCCGGGCCGTCGCGATCCGCAGGCCCGGGAGCCAACCGTAGCGCGCCGCCGCGCCCGTCCTGACAGTACAGGCAGTACGCCAGCACCCGCAGCACGACGTGCTCCATGCTCTCGTCCTCGCGGCGCGGGACCACCAGCTTGGTGGCCACCTCGACGCCACGATCGACGGCGGAGACCATCAGGCGGAATTGCAGCGTTCGAGCTCCGGCGGGCACGGCGGCCGGAAAGCTAGCGGATCCGGCGGCGGACGCCAGCGGGGCCGGGGCGAAGCACGCGGCGGACGCGGCCTTCCCCACCGTCGTTGCGTCAGCGACCCGGCGCGACCGCGCGTCCACGGGTCACGGGTGCCGTCATCTCTCCAACGTCACGAAGCGCGCGCCGTTCGGGCCGCGCACGCGCAGCAGGTGACTGCTGCGCCGGCTGGAGCGCAACGCCGCCTCGGCGTCCTCGGCCGTGGGGGTGGCCTTGCGGTCGATCTCGACGATGACCTCGCCTGCCTGCAGGTTCGCCTTCTCGGCCGGGCTGCCCGCCGCCACCTCGACGATGGCGGCCCCCTTCACGTCCCGGCGCAGGCCCAGGGACTCCGCCAGCGGCGGGGTCAGGGTCTGCAAGGCCAGTCCGAAGCCGGCATCGTCGGAAAGCGCCGCCGGCGACTCCCCGTTGGGCAGCTCTCCCAGCACCACGGCCAGGGTGGCCTTCTTGCCGTCGCGCACGTACTGGACCTGGATCTTGCTGCCGATGCTCTGATCGGACACGTAATCGACGACGTCGCCCGCGCTCTCCACGGCCTTCTTGTCCAGCGCGATGATCACGTCCCCGGTGCGCAGGCCCGACGAGGCAGCGGGGCTCTGCGGGGTCAGGCCGCTGACGAACGCCCCCTCGGTCGGCGGCGTGCCGGCCCGGCTGATCAGCGCGCGCTGCTCCTCGGACAGATCCCGCAGATCGCCCAGCAGCACGCCCAGGTACGGGTAGCGCATGCGCCCGTCCTTGATCAGCGCCTGGGCCACCCGCTTCACCTGGTTGATGGGGATGGCGAACCCGTAGGCCCCGCCCGGGCCGGTGTTGATCAGGGTGTTGATGCCGATGACCTCGGCGCCCAGGTTCACCAGCGGTCCGCCGGAGTTCCCCGGGTTGATCTTCGCGTCGGTCTGGATGTAGCTGCGCACGCGCTCGCCGGACATCTGCACGTGGCGCCCCACCCGACCCTTGCCGCTGAGGATGCCCGCCGTCACCGTCTGGTCCAGGCCCAACGGGCTGCCCACGGCCAGCACCCACTCGCCCACCTCCAGCTTGTCCGAGTCGCCGATGCGCGCCGCCGTCAGGTTGGACGGCGGACGGTCCAGCCGCACCACCGCCACGTCGGTCTGCTGATCGGCGCCGACCACGTGGGCGGACAGCTCGGTGCCGTTCGACAGCGTCACGCTGACCTTCGTGGCCTTCGACACCACGTGGCGGTTGGTGACGATGTTGCCCGCCCCGTCCAGGACCACGCCCGACCCCGTCCCGCGCTGCGGCGACGGGTCCGGCTCTCCGAACTGGAAGAAGCGCCGCAGCTGCGGCGGCAGGCGCTCGCCGGCAGGGGCCTCCTCGTCGCGATCGGGATGCGCCACCTCGACGTCGATGCGCACCACGCTGGGGCCCATGGCCTTGGCCACGTTCGAGAACGCGCGCGACAGCGCCCGGGCCTCGGCGGGGATCTCCATCTTCTGCGTGACCGCGGCAGGGGGGACGGCGGGCGGCGCGCCCGGCGCCGGGTGGGCGCCCGTGGTGGCCGGCGTGGGCGGCCGGGGCGGCACGGGCGCAGGCGTCGCCTGCCGGCCCGGCGCCGAATCGAGCGGCACGGACACCGACTCGTCCCCGGGTTTCCGGTTCGGCAGCAGCTTGTCGCAGGCGACCAGCGGCAATGACGACATCGCCAGCGAGGCCAGGCCCAGGGCGGCCCGACACCAGCGGCCGGACCGGCTGAGCGTCACGGGGCGGGGTTGCCTAGCAAGATGCTCGAGCAGTTGGGATTGGTGTTCGATCCCACGTTCACCGTGAACAGTCCTCGTTCTCCCTTTTCCACCCCGGCCAAGGTGGCGTCGGCCGCGCTCCACGTGCATGTCGAGTTCATATCATTGTTGCAGACCTGCATGACGGTCGAGACGACGGTGCACTTACCGGTCGAGGTGTTGTAATTCACGCTGCCCCTGTTCGCCTGCAGGACCGTGTCCAGGTACTCGTTCTGCCGGTAACAGGTCTCGGCGTTCAGGGCGGCCGCGGGGCACTTGAAGAGGTAGTAGTTCTGCTGGGCGGCGACGGTGGTCGCGCAGCTGAAGGCATACTGCCCCCCCGCGGTGTTGCACCCCGCGCTCGCCACGGTCGTCCCCGACGCCGGGAACAGCCCCGCTGAAGCGCAGAGGGCAGGCACCCGGTGGAAGCGCAGGGTGTAGCGGGCGGCCGTGCCGCTGGCCAGGCGCGCCACCAGGATGTACTGCGTCCCGCCCGACAGGTTGTTGGCCGGTGTCATGCGGGGCCAGTTCGCGCCGGCGCCGCAAGTCTGCGGCCCGCTGGTAGGCGCCGCGCAGTCGGTGGGATTTCCCGGGGCCGCCGTCTGGCAGCTGCCCGTGTACAGCTCGAGCGCGACGTTCACCGCGTTTCCTGCGGCGTCGTACACGTCGAAGTATCCGTAGTACTGCGGCGGGGCCGCGCCGGCCGGGTTGGTGGGCAGCGTGAACGTGAAGAAGACGTCACCGCCGGCGCCCAGGCCGCACTTCAGCGTGCCGGTCGTCCCGAAGTCGGTCTTGGCGTTGAACAGGCTGAAGGCGAAGTCCCCGCCCGCGCTGATGTCGATGGCGTTCGCGCAGGTGTCGTTCGCGGGCGCGCAGTCGCTGTCGTTCAAACCGGTGCAGCCAGGGGCGCAGCAGCCGTCCCCGTCCACGCAGGTGGTGATGGGCGCGTTCGTGCACTTCAGGTCGCAAGTACGCGCGCTGCCGCTGGCGGTGTCGGTCGTGCAGGCGTTCTTGTCGTCGCACGAGATGCTGGTGCAGACCGGCGTGGCCGGCGTGGCATCGCAGGTCTCCCCGGGCTCCAGCACGCCGTTCCCGCACACCGCCGGGCAGTCGGCGTCGTTGGCGGCGTTGCAGCCGCCCGGGCAGCAGCCATCCTTGGCGGCCAGGATACAGGCGGTCTGGCGGCGGCCCTGGTCCACGCAGGCCGCCTTGCACGTGCCGGCGTTCACCAGGTCGGGCAGCACGCAGGCGGCCTGCGCGCACGCCGTGGGACAGCTGCCCGCCAGCCCGGTGTCGCAGGCCTCGGTGGGCGCCTCGACCACGCCGTTGCCGCAGACGACCGCGCAGTCGGGATCGTTGGTGGCGTTGCACCCTGGCGCGCAGCAGCCGTCCCGGGCCCCCGCGATGCAACCGGTGATCTGGCTATGGGCGCACGACACGTTGCAGGCGCCGTCCGTCCCCAGCCGCGAGTCGACGGTGCAGGCGTCTTTGTCGTCGCAGGTGATGGCCGAGCACAGCACGCCGGCGGGCGCCACGTCGCACGTCTCCGTCCCCTCCAGCACGCCGTTTCCGCAGCCGGGCTTGCAGTCACCGTCGTTCGCGGTGGTGCAGCCGGCGGGACAGCAGCCGTCGCCGTTCGCGCACTGGGTCTGCAGCCCGGCGGCCACGCAGGCGGCACGGCAGGTCCCCGCGTCCGCCACGCTGAACAGCTGGCAGGCCTTCGGGGCACAGCTGGCAGGACAGCTGGTCAGGGGATCGCAGGTCTCGCCCTGCTCGACGACGCTGTTTCCGCAGATCGCGCAGTCGACGTCGGTGGCGCCCGTGCACGTGCCGGGGCAGCAGCCGTCGGACGCCTGCAGGCTGCAGGTGGTGACGCCCGCGCAGCTGCCGCCCCCGCCCGCGCCCCCGGCGCCGGGCCCGCCGCTGCCGGCCCCCCCGCCGCCGGCTCCGCTGCCCGGGGCCCCCGCCCCGCCGCCGCTGGTGCCCGCGCCCCCCGCCGCCCCGGCGGCTCCAGCGGCGCCGGCGCCGCCGCCCGCGCCCCCGAGACCGTGGGTCCCCGCGGCACCCGCCAGCCCGCCGGTCGCGCCCCCGGCGCCGCCCGCGCCGGTCGTGCCGCTCAGCATGATGGTGGCCATCACCTGGTTGCCCATGTGGATGTCGACCATGGTCCTGTTCGTGGCGATGACCATGTCCGCCGCCGCCGTCTTCGCGTGCAGCTCGCCGGTGATGGTCAGCTTCCCCGAGTGGTTCTGCGGGCGATACTTGTACTGATAGGTCCCGCTGGGCAGGCCCATCACCTTGAAGTCGTACTGCATGCGCGAGCCGTCGCCGTCGCCATCGATGTAGATCCAGACGTCGGTGACGCTGGCCAGCTGGGCCTGCGTCAGGCCGTGACCGTCGACGACGATCAGCACGCCGCTCTGTCCGTCGCCCCCGCCGTTGCATGCGGAAGCGAGCGCCCCGCCCAGCAGGCAGAACGCGAAGAATCGGCCGAAATCGCGCATGATCTTCGTCAGCACGCGGCAAGCGTACATCAAGAGCTCCGGCGGATCGCCTGGCGGGAACCGACCACGCGCGACGGGGTCAGACCTCGCCGAGCAGGCGCCGGATCTCGTCGCTGTGGCCTTCCGGTCCCCGCAGGGCGAGCGGCGGCTCGACCTCGCAGGGTGCCGTCGCGGCGCCCCCGGCGGCGGCCTCGACCAGGACGCGGGAGGCCGGCCTGTCCAGGGTCGGGTGAACGAAGCGCAGCCGCCGCGACGCGAGCCGCCGCGCGGTCAGGCCGCTCAGCAGCTCCCCGGCGCGCGAGGCCAGGAAGACCATGGCGACGCGGCCGCCCGGGCGGAGCAGCGCCGCCGCCGCGTCCAGGCACTCGGCCAGCGTCAGCGTCACCTCGTGATGGGCGCGGGCGATCTCCTCGTCGGGCGACACGAAGCCGCCCGCCAGCGGCCGGAACGGCGGGTTGCTGACCACCAGCTCGAAGCCGGCGCGGGGCACCACCCCGCCCGCCAGCCCCTTCACGTCCCCCTCGACCACCGACAGCCGCGATCCGAAGGCGTTGCGCGCCGCCCCCTGCCGGGCCAGCTCCGCCAGGCGCGGCTGCAGCTCGATGGCCACGCCGGACGCG
>Ga0207671_10000197_pt1 | contig 93773 bp, 92 predicted proteins | sample KBSC24metaG_FD_184352 | JGI IMG/M metagenome (GOLD analysis project Ga0207671, IMG submission 184352) | Corn rhizosphere microbial communities from Kellogg Biological Station, Michigan, USA - KBS C2-4 metaG (SPAdes) (version 2) | ecosystem: Host-associated > Plants > Roots > Rhizosphere > Soil...
CCGCTCTCCTTCTTCGTCCCCCACAACGCCAGGCAGTTCGGGTCCAGCCGCGGATTCGCCGAGACGATCCCGGCGTCCCCGCGCACCCGGAAACGGATCCAGCCCCAGTCCATCCCCACCGCCGGGCGCCACTCCACGGCCTCCAGCGCCGCCAGCGGCCACGCGCGGTTCCCCGCCGTGCGCTTCTTCCCGTCGGCCAGCCAGCCCCACTCCAGGCGCACCACGTCGCCGTCGAACGAGCCGGTCCCGTCCTGCCCGTTCGCCGAGATCGGCACCGAAGGCGGCGCCACCAGGTACCGGTCGGTCGGCTCGGCGGGGACCTGCGCCACGGTCAGCGCGTCTCGCACCTCGTCGGCGAAGTACTCCGCGACACCGCCGCGCTCGACCGGCACTTCCAGCTGGTAGGGGTCTGCGTCGTCGGCGAGCCGGCCGTCGCAGGCCTGCACCAGCGGATCCGCGCCGGCGCGCAGCCGCAGGCGGATGCGGCCCGCGCCGTCCTTCGCTTTCCTGCCTTTATCGGAGGCTGGCTCGAAGGCGACGCCGGCCACCGCCTCCAGGGGGACCGCGATCTCACCGAGGGCTGAGCGCAATCGGGAGACGTCCTTGTCGTGACCGGGCACGATCCGCACCGCGTCGCCGTCGAAGGTCCACGTCCCGTTCTTCCCGATGAGCTCGGTCATGCCCCGAATCACCTCACGCCTTGGCGCCGAGCATGTAATGCAGTACTTGCGCGTACTCGTCCTTCACCCGGGCCTTGTCCGGCTCCGGCGTGAGCGCCAGCTCGATCCCGGCCGCTCCCAGCAGCTGGAACACCGCCCGCGCCATGGTGCCGGCCGGCAGCCGCGGCAGCGCGCCGGCGTCGATCAGGGCTTTGATGGTCCGCTCGATCAGCCCGAAGGCGTACTGCTCCTCGCTGGCCTTCCACTCCGACCAGCCGAGCGCCACCGGCGCCTCCTGCCACACCAGCCGCCCGTACTCCGGCTCGCAGCAGCACTCCAGGAACTCCTCCAAAGCGGCGTCGGCGGCGGCGCGCACGTCGTGGGCGTGCACCGCGGCGGCGGCCTCGACGCGCTGGAGCATCTCGGCCTCGGCCTGTTCGTGGACCGCGCGGAACAGCGCCGTCTTGTTCGCGAAGTGGTGGTAGACCGCGCCGCGGGTGGCCTGGATGTCGGCCGCGACGTCCTCCAGAGCCGTGCCGGCGAAGCCGTGCTCTGCGAAACGGCGCGCGGCTGCCGCCAGCAGGGCCGCACGAGTCGCGTCGGAGTACTGCTCGCGCCTGCTCTTGACACCGGACATGGCCAGACCTTACAACATACACAGCGCATACGACATACACAGTGTATGTTTCCGACTCTAAGTATTCGAGAGCGCCGCCCGGCCTCCCGGACCACAGGGCACAGGGACACCGAGGTGAGTCCGCATGACCGATCTCGACCAGCTCGAACCGCTCGACGAACCGCTGTTCAATCCCTTCGCGCCGGGGTACACCGACAACCCGTATCCGTCCTACCGGCGGCTCCGGACCGAGGAGCCCGTGCACGAGCACCCCTTCGGCTTCTGGGTCCTGTCCCGGCACGACGACGTCTCCGCGCTGCTGCGCTCGGCCAACTCCGTCGACTACCGCAATTCCGCCGAGAACAGCGCCGCGCGGCTGCAGGCCGACGCGATGATCGAGGCCGCGGGCCCGGCCACCGGCGACACCCTCGACGCCTACGGCCTGTCGATGCTCGACCGCGATCCGCCGGACCACACCCGGCTGCGCGGCCTGGTCTCGAAGGTCTTCACCCCGCGCTCGGTGGCCGCGCTGGAGCCGTTCGTCACCGAACTCGTCGACGCCTCGCTGGACCGGCACGCCGAAGCCGGCACCGCCAACCTGATCGAGACGGTCGCCTTCCCGATCCCGTTCGCGGTGATCTCCCGGATGCTCGGCATCCCCGAGACCGACCACGCGCGCATCAGGGAGCTGAGCGGCCTGCTGGTCCGCACGCTGGAGCCGATAGGCGACCCGGACCTGCTGATGGAGATCAACCGCGCGCGCCTGGAGATGCAGGAGATCGTTCGGGGCCTGATCGCCTACAAGCGCGAGCGCCCGGGCGAGGACCTGCTGACCGCGCTGATCGCCGCCGAGCAGGACGGCGACCGGCTCTCCGACGAGGAACTCGTCGCGCAGGTGATCCTGCTCTACGTCGCGGGCCACGAGACCACCGTCAACCTCATCGGGAACGGCACCCTCGCGCTGCTGAACGCCCCTGAGGAGCTGAAGAAGCTGCGCGAGTCGCCGCGACTGGCCGCGAACGCGGTCGAGGAGATACTGCGCTACGACAGCCCGGTGCAGCAGTCGCGGCGGATCATGCTGGAGCCGTACGAGGTCGGCGGCAAGGTGATCCCGAAGAGCGCCTTCGTCATCGCCGGCCTGGCCGCGGCCAACCGGGACGAGTCCTACTGGGGCCCGGACGCCGAGGAGTTCCGCGTGGAGCGCCCCAACGCTCGCAACCACGTCGCCTTCGGCGGCGGCCCGCACCACTGCCTCGGCGCCGCGCTGGCGCGGCTGGAGGGCCGGGTCGTGATCGAGCGGATGGCGGAGCGGTTCCCGGGGCTGGCGCTGGCCGGGGAGCCGGTGTGGAACGGCCGGATCAACCTGCGGGGATTGGCCACGCTGCCGGTTACTGTGGGTTAGACCGCCAGGTGGGCATGGTGCCAGCCGGGCCGGGGAGATGACCCGAACGTTCGACCGCAAGGCTTAGCATGGTCCGCTATGGCGGGTATAGCAGGGCTGTGGCGGCCGGACGGGACCACCTCCCGCCCGGGCGGAAAGCCGTTGCGGGCCGGCGCGGCGCTTCTCGCGGTCGTGGTCGCGGTCGTGGTCGCTCGCTGTGCCGTGACCTCCTCGGCGCGGGCCGACCAGCCGGAGCAGCAGGTGCGGGCCGGCGCCGCGGCGACGCTGGCCACTCGTACGGCCGCCCTGGCCGCCCACGACAAGGCCGCCTACCTCGCCACCGACGCCGATGGGGCGTTCAAGACCGCCGATGAGCAGGTCTTCGACAACCTGACCGCGCTGCCGCTGGCTTCGTGGAGCATGGTGCTGGCCGCCGGCCAGAGCTCGTCGGTGAAGGCCGGCGTGGCGCATCTGTACCAGGTGACCGAGTCCTACGAGCTCTCCGGCGCCGACTACAAGCAGGCGACGGACACGCGGTATCTGACCTTCGCAGAGCGCGGCGGCAAGTGGCTGGTGTCGTCGGGGAGCGATGGAGCCGCCGCAGGTCTGCACTCGGATACCCAGATATGGGATCAGGGTCCGGTGTCCGTGGTCCACGGGTCCCGTTCGATAGTCATCGGCCTCGGCGGCGAGCAGCGGCTCAAGCCCTTCGCGGACCTGGCCGACCACGCCGCGATGAAGGCGGCCAAAGTGTGGGGCGCGGCCGGGTGGAAGGGCGCGGTCGTGGTGGTCGTCCCGATGAACCAGGCGCAGGTGGAGAGGTTGCTGGACAGCGCGCCCGGGAGCCTGACCGGCGTGGTCGCGATCACCGCAGGGGAGGGCGGGCAGACGCTGACCGCCGCACCGGCCAGCCGGGTGCTGGTCAACCCCGACGCCTTCGACGGCGAGGCGCCGGACGCGTGGCAGTTCTTCTTCGACCACGAGCTCACCCATGTGGCGACCCGCGCCTGGACGACCTCGGCGGTGCCCTTGTGGATCTCCGAAGGCGCGGCCGACTACACCGGCTACCTCGGCTCCTCGATCAGCACCGACCGGCGGTTCCAGGAACTGGCGAACGCCGTGTCGCAGAACGGCTGGCAGCCGCGGAACCTGCCGTCGGCCGACGACTTCGCCGGGTCCGGCGACGCGGTGTCGCGGACCTACCAGATCAGCAATCTGGCTTGCGCGTTGATCGCCGAGAAGTACGGCCAGGCGAAACTAGTCGCCTTCTACAAGGCTGTCGGCACCGCTCCGGCCGGTACCGCCGATCCCGTCGACCACGCGTTCCGGACCGTTCTCGGCACCACCGCCGCCGACTTCACCGTCAAATGGCGCGCGTTCGTCCTTTCCCAGGCGCACACCGTCGCGGGGGTCCTGGCCAAGAAGCACTCCTGAGGCCGGCCCGGTCGCCCGCCACAAGGCGCGCAGCGCCAGGACGGCCGCGACGACCAGGACCGTGTTGCGGCTGATCAGGATCAGGCCGGAGGAGACCTGGCCGAGGCGCAGCGTGTGGTAGAAGAGCGGGAAGATCAGCTGGGTCACGGAGGTCGCGCCGAGGACCAGCCAGGCCGGCGTGCGCATCAGGGTCTCGCGCCGGGTCAGGCACACCGCCGCGATGCCCAGCAGCCAGACCAGGTACTGCGGGGACAGCACGCGGCTGGTCACGACGAACACCAGCACGGCGGCGAACCCCACGTCGGCGAGCATCGCCGGGAACGGGAAGCCGCCGCGGACGGCCGCCCGGCGGCGGATCAGCAGCAGGACGCCGAAACCGATCGCGGTCGACAGCAACGCCGCCTTGCCGGCCAGCCAGACGCCGGTCCCGCTGTACTCGTAGGCGCCGTACTTGGTGTTCGCGATCGTCCCCGACCAGCCGAACCACTTGCCGGCCAGGAACGGCGTGGCGAAGACCGACTCCAGCTGGACACCGCGGCCCTCCTGGTTGGTGAGGAAGGTCAGCACGCCGGGGAAGATCACCTGGAGCAGCAGCGTCGGGACCGCGGCGGTGGCCGCAGCGATGCCGACCAGGAGGCGTCCGTTGCGGCGTTTGGGCGCCCCGACCAGGAAGGCCGCGGGCCACAGCTTGAGGAAGATGCCGACGCCGATCAGGACGCCGCGGGCCACGGCCGTGGAGCGCTTGGAGCGCAGCGTCACGGTCAGCGCGGCGACGGCGGAGGCGGTGACGACCAGGTCGTAGCGGCCGTAGGCCATGGGGCCGATCGCGGCGACGCCGAGCGTCCAGAGCCAGGGGCCGGCCGGCGAGGGCTTGTCCGGGTCGGTGCGCTTGGCGGCTCGCAGAAGCATCGCGAAAACCGCGATGTCGGCCGCCAGGCACATGAGGAAGAACAGGACGTAGTAGCTGCCGGGCAGCAGGTGCGGGAGCAGCAGCGGAACGGCGGCGCCCGGCGGGTACTGCCAGCTCTGGTCGCTGAGCGGGTAGCGGCCGTTGTCGAACGATCCGGCGATCCAGTCGTGGTAGGTGTGGACGTCCCCGGTGATCGCGCCGCGGTTGAAGTACGGCAGGACGTTCAGGGCCAGCAGGAGGAGGACGGCACGGGAGGCCGCGTACCAGGGCAGCACGGGCTGGCGGCGGGCGATCGTCATGGTGGCAGCCATCCTAATCGGCCCCGCGCGCTCCCCGGCCCGGCGCGTCGAGAGCGGGGTCCGGCACCGGATAAACTCCGTTGGGTCATCGGGCTGTTGCGTTGTGACCAGGGATGGAAGACGACTTTGGCGATTCTCGTGGTCACGAACGACTACCCGCCCCGGCCCGGCGGGATCCAGCAGTTCGTGCAGAACATGGTCGAGCGGCTGCCCGCCGAGGAGACGGTGGTCTACGCCTCGTCCTTCCACGGCGATCCGGCGCGCTGCCGGGAGTTCGACTCCAAGCAGAACCACCGGGTGATCCGGGAGAAGACCGGCATGCTGCTGCCGACGCCGGACCGCACCAAGCGTGCCGTGGCGATCGCCAAGGAGATCGGTGCAGAGTCGGTGTGGTTCGGGGCCGCGGCTCCCCTGGGGCTGATGGCCCCCGCACTGCGCCGGGCCGGCGTCCAGCGCCTGGTCGCGACCACGCACGGGCACGAGTCGGGCTGGGCCAAGCTGCCCGGCGCCCGGGAGCTGCTGCGGAAGATCGCCGACGAGGTGGACTGCGTCACCTACCTGAACGAGTACCACCGGGCTCGGATCGCCAAGGCCCTGCACCCGGCCGCCGCCGCGCGGATGGTGCAGTTGACCCCCGGTGTGGACGTCGGCATGTTCCGGCCGCAGCCCGCCGGCGCCGCGGAGATGCGGGCCTCGCTGGGCCTGGCGGACCGCCCCGTGGTGGCGTGCGTCTCCCGCCTGGTGCCCCGCAAGGGACAGGACACGCTGATCAGGGCTCTGCCGCTGATCCGGCAGTCGGTGCCCGACGCGGCGCTGCTGATCGGCTCCGGCGGGCCGTACAAGGCCGCGCTGCAGAAGCTGGCCGTGGACGAGGGCGTGGCCGAGCACGTGGTGTTCACCGGATCGGTGCCGTGGGAGAAGCTGCCGACGCTGTTCGCGGTGGGCGACGTCTTCGCGATGCCCTGCCGTACTCGGCGCTACGGCCTGGACGTCGAAGGCCTCGGGATCGTCTACCTGGAGGCCTCGGCGGTCGGGCTGCCGGTGATCGCCGGCGACAGCGGCGGCGCGCCGGAGGCGGTGTTGGAGGGCGAGACCGGGTACGTGGTGCCCGGTGACTCCGTCGAGCTCACGGCGGCGCGGTGCGTGGAGCTGCTGAAGGACCCGGAGAAGGCCAAGGCGATGGGCGAACGGGGCCGCGCGTGGGTCGAGGAGAAGTGGCAGTGGGACTCGATCGCCGACATCCTGCGCCGCCTGTTGGACCCCGCGGTTAAAGTCGCGGCGTGAAATTCATGGTGCTGATGTACGCCGACCCCGCGGCCACCGCGGCCATGACCCCCGAGGAGCGCGCCGACGTCTTCGCCCGCCACGAGGCGCTGCACGCGGACCTGGCCGGCACCGGAGAGATGCTGAACGGCGCCGGCCTGGCGTTCCCGGCGGACACCACGACGCTGCGGTGGTCGCCCGACCCGGCGACCCCGCCCACGGCGGCCGAGGGCCCGCTCGCGGCGGCGGTGGAGCACGTGACGGCGTACTACGTGCTCGAATGCGAGAGCGCGGAGCGGGCCCGGGAGATCGCGGCGCGGGTCCTGGACTTCCACGTGGTGGCGGTCGAGGTCCGGCCGGTCCACGACTGGTTCGGGATGGGCGACTCCGGGCCGGGCGTCGCGCAGGCCTGACGCACGCGGGTCGGGCCGGATCGCCAGGCGGGCAGGCTCGACTCGGTGGCCGGGACCGCGTCGCGGACGCTTCCCCCTCATGGCCTTCGGCCGGCAGAACAGACCGTCGCCATGATGCATGATCCGGCGGGGACAGTCAGCTCTGCGCGGCCAGGAACCGTGCCGTCAGTCCGGCCCCGCGCCCGGCCACCGCGGCCGGCGTGCCCTCCGCGACGACCCGGCCGCCGTCGGCACCGGCGCCGGGGCCCAGGTCCAGGAGCCAGTCGGCGGCGGCCGCGACCCGCATGTCGTGCTCCACGATCACGACCGTGTTGCCCTGGTCGACCAGCTCCTGCAGCCGGGCCAGCAGCAGGTCGGCGTCGGCGGGGTGCAGGCCGCTGGTCGGTTCGTCCAGCAGGTACAGCGTGTGGCCCCGGCGCGCGCGATGCAGTTCGCTGACGAGCTTGATCCGCTGCGCCTCGCCGCCGGACAGGGTCGTCGCGCTCTGCCCGAGCGTCAGGTAGCCCAGGCCGATGTCGTCGAGCAGGCTCAGGATCCGGTGTGCGGCCGGGAGCGCTTCGAGGAAGCCCAGCGCGTCCTCGACGCTCAGCGCCAGCACGTCCGCGACCGACTTGCCGTCGACCAGCACCTGAAGCGTCTCAGGGTTGTACCGCGCGCCGTGGCACACCGGGCAGGGCGCCGATTCGGTGGGCAGGAAGAGGAGTTCGACGCTCACCACCCCCTCGCCCTGGCAGTTCGGGCAGCGGCCGTCCGGGAGGTTGAAGCTGAAGCGGCTGGCCGTGTAGCCGCGCTCCTTCGCCAGAGGCTGGGCCGCGAAGAGCTTGCGTACGGCGTCGAAGAGCCCCGTGTACGTCGCCAGGTTCGAGCGGGGCGTCCGCCCGATCGGCTTCTGGTCCACCTGGACCAGCCGGTGGACGGCGTCCAGTCCGTCGGCCTTGGGGATCGCGACGATGCGGTCGTCGTCCAACGCCGCCTCGTCCTCGGGAGCCCCCGCACTCTCCGCATCGTTCGAGGCGGCCTCCGCGGCGGTGCCGAGGTGGTCCCGAACCGTGGCCGCCAGCACCTGGCCGACGAGCGTCGACTTCCCCGAGCCGGAGACGCCGGTCACCGCGGTCAGCGTGCCGAGCGGGAAGCGGACGGTCAGCCGGTCGAGGTTGTGCCGCGTGACGTCGTACAGCGTCAGCCACGAAGCCGGCGGCCGGACCGCCGCCGGCCGGATGTCGGGCGCGTTCCCGAACAGGTACCGCGCGGTGGCGGATTCGGCGACGTCCTTCAGCCCCGATTCCGGTCCGCTGTAAAGGATCCGGCCGCCGTGGGTGCCGGCGCCGGGGCCCAGATCCACGAGCCAATCGGCGTCGGCGACGACTCGCGGGTTGTGTTCGACCACGAAGACCGATTTCCCCGCGGCGCGCAACCGCCGCAGCGCGGTCAGCAGGAGTTCGGTGTCGGCCGGGTGCAAGCCGGCCGAGGGCTCGTCGAGGACGTAAAGCACCCCGAACAACCCGCTCCCGAGCTGCGTGGCCAGGTGCAGCCGCTGGAACTCGCCGGCGGACAGCGTCGAGGTGGTGCGATCGGTGCCGAGGTACCCGAGCCCGAGCTCGGTAAGGGTTTTGAGATGCTCTTCGAGGTTGCCGATCAGGGCCTCGGCAGCTTGGCGGCGCTCAGGCGACAGGGCCTCGGTATCGGGATGGACGCGAGCCGCCCGCAGCATCTCGGCCAAGTCGACCAGGGGCAGCGCTGTCGCCCGCGCGATATCGACCCCGGCGATGGTGACGCTGAGCGCGAAGGGATTCAATCGCCGCCCCTGGCACGTCGGACACGGCTCCTCGATGAGGAACGACGCGGCCTTCGCGCGCAGCGAAGCGCTCTTCGTCGTGGCGTAGGTGTGCAGAACCCAGCTGCGCGGGGACATGTATGTGCCCTGATAGGGCCGGGTGATCCGATGCGCCTCCCGCACCGGATGCACCGTCACCACCGGCTGCTCCTCGGTGGTCAGCAGCCAGTGCCGCCGCTCGGCCGGCAGCGTGTGGAACGGCGCGTCGATGTCGATCCCCAGCTCACCGAGGATGTCGCGGTAGTTCTTCCCCTGCCACGCGCCGGGCCACGCGGCCACGGCCCCCTCGCGGATGCTCAGATCGGCGTCGCCGACCAGCTTGTCCTCATCGACGGAGTAGCGGCGCCCGAGGCCGTGGCAGGTCGGGCAGGCGCCGACCGCGGTGTTGGGGGAGAACCAGTCGGAGTCCACCGGCTCGGCGCCCGGCGGGTAGGTTCCGGCGCGCGAATACAGCATGCGAAGCACGTTCGAGACCCGGCTGACGGTCCCGACGCTCGACCGTGCGCTGCCCGCGCCGTACTGCTGGCGGAGCGCGACGGCCGGTGGCAGCCCGCTGATACTGCCGACGCGCGGCGCCCCGGCCTGCTCGATGAGCCGCCGCGCGTAGGGCGCCACCGATTCGAGGTACCGCCGCTGGGCCTCGGCGTAGATGGTCGCGAACGCCAGCGACGACTTCCCCGACCCCGACACCCCCGTGAACGCCACGACCTGGTCGCGCGGCACCGCGAGATCGACGTGCCGCAGGTTGTGCTCGGTGGCGTCGCGGACCCGGATCATCGGGTCCGTGGCCGTGTCGCGGAGGCCGGCGCTGTCGGTGCCCGCGCGGTCCTGTTCAGCGGGCTTGTCGACCATGCCGGTACGCTATCGGCGCCTCGTGCGCCGCGCACGTCAGTGGCCCCGGTTACGCTCGAGGCGTGGTCTCCGTCCCACCCGCCCGCCACCTGCAGCGTGCCAAGGACCTCGCCGACTCGCGCTACGCCGAGCCGCTGACCGTGGCCGACCTCGCGGCGGCGGCGAACCTGTCCCGCGCGCACTTCTCGCGCGAGTTCCGGCGGGCCTTCGGCGAGCCGCCGCACGTCTACCTGCTCACCCGGCGCCTGGAGCGCGCCGCCTGGCTGCTGCGGCGCACCGACTACGCCGTCGCCGACATCTGCTGTCTGGTCGGACTGACCAGCGTCGGCTCGTTCACCACCAGCTTCACCCGGGTCTACGGCCTGCCGCCGGCCGCCTACCGCGCCGCGCACCCGCCGGCGGTGCACTTCGCGCAGGTGCCCGGTTGTGTGCTGCGGGCCTACGGCCGGCCGAAGAACCGGACGTTTCGAGAAGACGGCACCGGGACCGGCGGCCTAGCGTGAGCCCATGATCTCCTTCACCAGCACCCAGCTCTGGGTCCACGACCAGGACGCGGCCCTGGACTTCTACACGAACAAGCTCGGCTTCGTGGTCCGCTCGGACATCACGGTGCCGGAGATGGGCGATTTCCGCTGGCTCTCGGTGGGCCCGGCGCACCAGCCCGACATCAGCATCGTGCTGATGAAGATCGCCGGCGAGCCGATCATGGACGACGCCACGCGCGCCAAGGTCGAGGAGCTGACCGGCAAGGGCTTCGCCGGGACGATCTTCCTCACCACCGAGGACGTCGATGCGGACTACGCCACCCTGGTCGAGCGGGGCGTGGAGTTCATCGAGAAGCCCTCGGACGAGATGTACGGCCGCGACTCCTCCTTCCGCGACCCCTCCGGGAACCACATCCGGCTGATGACGCCGAAGGAGATGGGGTAGCGCGGGGCTCACCCGCGCGCGCTGCCCAGGTCCCGGTCGCCCTCGCTCCCGGCCACCATCAGCGTGACCTCCTCCAGGCGGGCGAAGCGGCCGTCGGCGGCGCGCTCGGCGAAGACGTAGACCTCGTGCGAGGCCGTCGAGCCGTCGGCCTTGACGATGTCGATGGTGTGCCGCTCGGCGTACGCGGCACCGTCGGCGAGCTCCTCGTGCACCCGGATCGTCCCGTCGGCGACGACGCCGCGCAGGTGCGCGATGTGCTCGGCGAAGCCGGTGCGGTCGATCCAGGCGCCGTCGGTGCGCTGGCGGTACTCCGGCGCGAAGTGCCGGTCCAGGGCTTCGTCGAGCGGCAGGCCGGGGGTCAGCAGCAGGTCCTTCAGGGCGGTCGCGATGGTCGTGGCGGTCGCGGTCACGGGGACTCCTCGGGTCGATGACGCGTGCACCGTGCACGCATCTCGTGTCCCGAACTGTAGCAGATGCGTGCGCGGCGCACGCTATTGTGGAGTGGTGAGCGATGACATCGGACAGGAGATCGCCGAATCCCTCGGGCGGCTGATCCAGCGCGGCACCAGATCCGGGCTCTACGCGGCGCTCGTCGAGGACGTCGCCGACGGCCTCGACGAGAACGCGTACCCGGTGCTCAGCGGCCTGGCCAGGACCGGCCCGCGCAACGCCGCCGACCTCGCGGCGGTGATCGGGCTGGACCGCTCGGGCGTGAGCCGCCACGCCTCGCGGCTGGAGGCCGCCGGCCTGGTCCGCCGCGAGGCCGATCCGGCCGACCGGCGCTCGGTGCTGCTCGTCCTCACCGACGAGGGCGCCGCGGCCGTGCGGGAGATGCGCCGCCGGTTCGCCGAGCGGGTCGCGGCGGCGTTGGCGGCCTGGCCGCCGGGGGAGGCCGAGGCCTTCGCGCGCGGGCTGCGGCGCTTCACCGACGAGGGGCCGTTCTGACCCGCGAGCGGTCCGGGAAGCGAGAAGGGCGTCCGGAGATCCGGACGCCCTTCCTCTACGTTCTCCGCGCTAGTCCCCGGTCGTCGACCCGACTCCGGCGTACAGCGCCTCGACGTCGGTGGCGTTCTCCAGCATCACCACGTTCCGCTTCAGCTTCATCGACGGCGTGACCTGCCCGCCCTCGACGCTCCACTCCGTGCCCAGCACTGTGAACTTCTTGATCGCCTCGGCGTGGCTCACCGCGCGGTTGGCGTCGTCGATCGCCTTCTGGATCTCGGCGCGCACCTCCGGGTCGGCGGCGGCGTCGGCCACGGTCCAGTCCGCCGGCTTGCCGTGGGCCGTGGCCCAGGTCGGCAGGGACTCCGGGTCCAGGGTGACCAGGGCGGCGATGAACGGCTGCTTGTCGCCGACCACCATCGACAGGTTCACCAGCGGGTGGGCGTTGATCCGGTCCTCCAGGACGGCCGGGGCGACGTTCTTGCCGCCGGCGGTCACCAGGAGCTCCTTCTTGCGGCCGGTGATCGACAGGTAGCCGTCGTTGTCCAGGGAGCCGATGTCGCCGGTGGCGAACCAGCCGTCGGCCATGGCCTCGGCGGTGGCGTCGTCGTTGTGGTAGTACCCGGAGAACACCATCGGGCCCTTGAGCAGGATCTCGCCGTCCTCGGCGATGCGGACCGAGGCGCCGGGGACCGGCACGCCCACGGTGCCCGGCCGGGAGGCGCCGATCGGGTTCAGCGTGATCGCCGCGCAGGTCTCGGTCAGGCCGTAGCCCTCCAGGACCTGCAGGCCGATGCCGTGGAAGAAGTGCACCAGCCGGGTGCCCAGCGGCGCGCCGCCGGAGACCGCGTGCGTGGCGTTGCCGCCGAGGGCCGCGCGCAGCTTGCTGTAGACCAGCTTGTCGAAGACCGCGTGCTTGACCTTCAGGCCCAGCGGCACCTTGCCGGCGTACTCGGCGCGCGACCAGGCGATCGCGGTGGCCGCGGCCTTGTCGAAGATGGCGCCCTTGCCCTCGGCGTGCGCCTTCTGGGACGCGCCGTTGTAGACCTTCTCGAACACCCGCGGCACCGACAGGATGAAGGTCGGCTTGAAGCTGGCCAGCTCCTCGACGATCTTCTTGGTGTCCGAACAGTGCCCCAGCCTCACCCGCGCGGTCAGCGCGGCGGTCTGGATGACCCGGGCCAGCACGTGGGCCAGCGGCAGGAACAGCAGCGTGGAGGCCGAGGGGTTGAAGGCCGCCGAGGCCATGCGGGTCACGTTCTCGCACTCGGCGAGGAACGTCCCGTGCGTCAGCACGCAGCCCTTGGGCCGGCCGGTGGTGCCGGAGGTGTAGATGATCGAGGCCAGCGACTCCGGGGTGGCCGCGCGGCGGCGCTCGGCCAGGTCCTCGTCGCTCATCCCGGCGCCGGCCGCGGTGAGCTCCCGCACCGCGCCCTCGCCGCTGTCCGGCTCGATCACCCAGACCTGCCGGACGTCCGGCGCGCCGGCGAGGTCGGAGTCGGTCTGGCCGGTGCGGGCGATCTCCACGCAGGCGGCGTTGGCGGTGGTCTCGGCGAACACCGCGACCGCCCCGGAGTCGGACAGGATCCACTCGACCTGCTCGGCCGAGGAGGTCTCGTAGACCGGCACCACGACGGCGCCGGCTTCGAAGAGCGCGAAGTCCAGCAGCGTCCACTCGTAGCGGGTGCGGGACATCAGGGCGACGCGGTCGCCGACCGCGATGCCCGAGGCGGCGATGCCCTTGGCCAGGGCGGTGACTTCGGCGAGGAAGTCCTGGGCGGTGACGTCGTGCCACGCGCCGCCGACCTTGCGGCTCAGCAGCGCCGCGGCCGGGGCCTGTTCGGCCGCGTTGTGCACCACGTCGGTCAGGTTGCCCGTGGCGCCGACCTCGTAGAGCGGCGGGCTGCTGAACTCACGCACGGTTGTCTTGACTCCTCGTCTTCGAGGCCGGACGACAAGGCGGCCGGGCGCCGCGTGGGGTCGAGGCGCGCCCTGACGCTACTGCTTATTACCAACCAGTAGGTAGTACTTGATGCTGTTTCGTAACCTGCGCGACTCCTGCCCATGGCAGGGACTGTCGGACACCATCATGCCCTGCCCGGACCCTCGACCGGCCGTCAGGTGCGGTCTACGCGATAGCCTTGGCCGCAACCACCGACGGCGAGGAGGCGGGCCATGTCCGAGCGCACCAAGTCCAGCATCGACATCGCGGCCCCGCCAGAGGCCGTTCTGCAGGTGATCACCGACTTCGAGGCCTACCCGCAATGGGCCGGGGAGGTGAAGGAGGCGCGCATCGAGGAGCGCGACGACGCCGGCCGCGCCACCCGCGTCTGGTACCGCATGGACGCCGGCGCCCTGCGCGACGAGCACACCCTGGCTTACGAGTACCCCTCGGACGCCGAGGTCCGCTGGTCCCTGGTGGCCTCGAACATGATGCGCGCGCTGGACGGCTCCTACGTCGTCGAGGCGACCGACGCCGGCAGCCACGTGACCTACCAGCTCGCGGTGGACGTCAAGCTGCCGATGGTCGGCCTGCTCAAGCGCAAGGTCGAGAAGCTGATCATCGACCGCGCGCTGTCCGGCCTGAAGAAGCGTGTCGAGGCGATCTCGGCGTGACGCGTCTGCTCTTCCTGACCGGCCCCGGCGGCGCGGGCACCACGACGCTGGCGGCGGCCACCGCGCTGCGGGCCGCCGCGACCGGGCACCGGGTGCTCCTGCTCGGGGTCTCCGACGCCGGGGAACTGGCCGCGGTGCTCGGCGCGTCGGGCGTGTCCGGGGACGGAAACGTCCTCGATATCGACGACGCCTTCGAGGACTTCGACGAGGCCCCCGACAAGGCCGCCGACACGGTGACCGCCGCCCGCCGCGCGACCCTGGCCAACCTCACCGTCCGCCGCTTCGACCCGTCGGCCGCGACCGAGACCGCGCTGGTGGACCTGGCCAAACTGCTCACCGGCCCGCTGGCGGCCGCCGGCCTGTCGGCGCCGGACGCCACCGAGCTCGGGCCGGTCCCCGGCCTGCCGGACATCCTCGCGCTGCGGGAGATCGCGGCCGCCGTGGCCTCGGCGGACTGGGACACCGTCGTGGTCGACGGCCCGCCGCTGAAGGCCGCGCTGGCGATGCTGGCCTGGCCGGAGACCGCCGCCGCGGCGCTGCGGCGGGTGCGGCCCATCGAGGGCCAGGCGGCCCGGGCGCTGCGTCCGCTGCTGGCCGGGCTGGTCGGTCTGCCCACGCCGTTCGCGATGGTCACGGCGTGGACCGACAACGCCGCCGCCGAGATCGCCGCGGTCCGGGCGGCGCTGGTGCATCCCGGGAGCGTGGTGCGGATCGTCGGCTCGCCCTCGGCCGCCGCGCAGCCGCTGCTGCAGGCCACGCCGACCCTCCTGGCCCTGCAGGGCCTGCGCGCCGACGCCGAGACGCTGGCCGACGTGCCGCGCGCGGACGCCGAGCCGCTCGGCGTCGAGAGCCTGCAAGCCCTCGGCGAGCTCGTCTACCGGGGCGCCGACCCCGGCCCCGGACTCGCCGACCCGCCCGAGCCGGACATGATCGCCGACGGCGAGGGCTACCGGTACGACGTGCCGCTGCCCGGGGTCGAGCGGGACCAGCTCGGGCTGGTGCGCTCCGGCGACGAGCTGGTGGTCAGCGTCGAGGTGCCCGGTGTCGCGGCCCAGCGGCGCGCCTTCCCCCTGCCCGGGGCGCTGCGCCGCTGCCGCATCGCCTCGGCGCGGATCGCGGACGGCGTGCTTCGGATCGGTTTCAAGCCGGACGAGAGCCTGTGGCCCGAACGCTTCCTGACGGACCATAGTGAAGACACACAAAACGGTGACCGGTGACGGAGGGACCAGCCGTGAGCGACGACGAGAAGAACGACATCCCCTTCGAGGACAGCCCACCGCGCCCGGCCGGCGCCGAGCAGGACGGCGCCGGGGCCGGCGCTGAAACTTTCGCGGACAAGGCCTCCGGCACGGGTTCCTCGGCGCGGGCCGAGCCGCAGGACAAAACTCCGAAAACCGAGAACGCCGGTCAGGGCGCTTCCGAGGAGCGGACGGTCCCCGGTCCCGGCTCGACAGGGCCGTCCGGCGTGCGCGAGGATCTCGGGACGCTCGCCGAGGAGGCGCGCAAACTCTGGTCGGCCCTCGAGGCGCGCGTCGTGGCCCCGGCGGTCCAGTCGTACCCTGAGGTGGCGCGCCATCTCGGCGCCGCCGGCCGCGAGGTGGCCGCGGCCTTCCGGTCCGCGGTGCGCGGCTCCGAGCAGTCCTGGCGGGACGGCCCCGGCGGCGACACGGCGCGGCAGCAGGAGAAGATCACCGTCGAACGGGTGGACCGGATCGATCCGTCCGAAAAGAAGAACAGGGACTAATGACTCTCACCATCGGCGTAGACATCGGCGGCACCAAGATCCTGGCCGGCGTGGTCGACGAGAAGGGGACCATCCTCGACTCGGTGAAGGTCTCCACTCCGGAGAACTCCGACCAGACTGCCGACGCCATCGCCGAGGCGGTGCGCAAGGTCCGGGCGGATCACGAGATCGGGGCCGTCGGCCTGGGCGCCGCCGGCTTCATCGACGCCGACCGCGCCACCGTGCTGTTCGCCCCGAACGTCTCCTGGGTCAACGAGCCCCTGAAGACCCGCATCGAGGAGCGCATCGGCCTGCCGGTCGTCGTGGAGAACGACGCCAACGCCGCGGCCTGGGGCGAGGCCAAGTTCGGCGCCGCGGCCGGCCACGACGACGTCGTGGTGATAACGGTCGGCACCGGCATCGGCGGCGGCCTGATCCTCGGCGGCCAGCTCTACCGGGGCCGCTTCGGCATCGGCGGCGAGCCCGGCCACTACCGCGTGGTCCCCGACGGCCGCCCCTGCGGCTGCGGCAACCGCGGCTGCTTCGAGCAGTACGCCTCCGGCAACGCGCTGGTGCGCGCCGCCCGCGAGCGCGCCGCGGCGGCCCCGGGCCGCGCGAAGGACCTGCTGGCGTTCGGCGACGGCACCGTCGAGGGCATCCAGGGCTCGCACGTCACCGAGGCCGCGCGCGCCGGCGACACGATAGCGCTGGCCGCCTTCAACGAGATCGCCGACTGGCTGGGCCAGGGCATGTCGGACATCGCGGCCCTGCTCGACCCCAGCGCCTTCGTGCTGGCCGGCGGCGTCTCCGAGGCCGGCGACCTGCTGCGCGCCCCGGCCGCCGAGGCCTACCGGCGCAAGCTGGCCGGCAAGGGGCACCGGCCCTACGCGCAGGTGCTGACGGCCACGCTGGGACCGGACGCCGGGCTGATCGGCGCGGCGGACCTCGCTCGGGTCTGAATCTCGCACGGACTCCACCACTTTCCTCCGTAGCGATCACCGCTTAGCGTGGTGATCGCTATGGAGGAGACAGTACGCATACTCACTTACAACGTGCGGTCCTTGCGAGACGACCGCGCAGCGCTCGCCCGTGTCGTGCGCTCCTGTGCCCCCGACGTGGTGTGCGTCCAGGAATCGCCGCGCTTCTTCGGCTGGAGGCGCGCGGCCAGGACGATGGCGGCGTCGTTCGGTCTGAAGGTCGTGGCCGGCGGCGCCAACGCTTCCGGCAACCTGCTGCTCGCCGGGCCGAACGTCACAGTGGAAGACACCGAGGTGCTCTATCTTGAGCACCGCACGGGGTACCACCTTCGCGGTCTGGCGCTGGCCGCTCTGAAGATCGGCGACAGCCGGTTCACGATCGCCGGGACGCACCTGAGCATGAACCTGGAACAGCGGGTCCACCAGGCCGGGGAAGTCCTGGGGCACCTCGACGGGTTCGCCGAGCGCAACGGGACCGAGGCGCGGATCCTGGCCGGGGACTTCAACAGCCATCCCGGCAGCGTCGAGTGGACCATCATCACCGACCGCCTGGCGGACGCGTGGACGCTCGCGCCCGTGGGGGCGGAGTTCACCTCCACAGGCAAGAACCCGTATCAGCGTCTGGACGCGGTGTTCGTCTCCAGAGACATCCACGTCGTGCGGGCAGGGGTCCCCACGGACCTGGTCAGCCAGGCCGACACGGCCCTGGCCACGGACCACCTGCCGGTGCTGGCGGTCGTGCGGATCTGAGGGCCGGGGTCGGGCCGGCCAGGGACCGGTCAGCGGCGGCTGGTCAGCAGCCGGTCAGCGGCCGGTCAGGGCTCAGACGACGGCCCCGTTGTCGGGGTCGTCGTACTCGTCCCGATCCGGCTTCATCCGCGCCACCAGCGAGATGATCCCGCCGAAGACGCCGATGACGGCCAGCCAGCCGAAGTAGTCGGGCGTCTGCCACTGCAGCAGCGTGTGCAGCACCAGGAAGCCCACGCCGCCGACCAGCATCGTCCACGAGGCCAGGGTGGCCGCGCCGACCTGCGGCAGCGGCGGGTCCGGCTGCTCGTAGTGCTCGACGTAGTCCAGCGGGTCGGTCGTGGTCTCGTCGGTCGGCTCGACGATCTCCGCGTTCCACTCCGGGCGCGGTTCGAGCACCGGGTAGCGGACGATCTTGCGCGGGCCGGGGCTCTGCGGACGGTTGGGCTGCGGATCCGGCGCCGACTCGCCGTGGAAGGCGGCGACCAGCTTGTCGAACTCCACGCGCTCGCGGGCGAGGCGCTCTTCCTCGGTCTCGGGTTCCTCGGGGCGGTCCTCGGCGGCGTCGTCCGGAGTCCCGGAGACGGCGGACACCTCTTCCGAGGGCTCCGCGAACCCAGACTCTGCAAACTCGGACTCCGCGGGCTCCTCGGGCAGGCCGGGTCCCGGTTGTTCGCTGGCGGTGCTCACATCAATGTCCCAACCCGGCGACCCGCCGGACGAATTCCACGCTTCCGGCATAGATCTGCTCGGCGTCGTGGTCCAGGGTGGCCACGTGCGAGCTCTTCTCCAGCACCTGCTCGGCGACGTCCGTCGAGGAGATGCGGGACAGGATCACGGCGCTGTTCGACGGGTGTACGACCGGGTCCGAGACGGACCGGAACAGCAGGGTCGGCTGCGTGACCTTCGGCAGGTCGGCCTGCACGGTGCGCCAGCCCTTGGCGAAGGAGTCCAGGGCCTTGAGCGGCACCCGGTCGTAGGCCAGTTCGCTGACGCCCTGCTTGTTGATCGCGTTGCCGATGCCGGCGACGCTGGGCACCAGGTGCTTGAGCACCGGCACCAGCCTGATCACGGTCTTGTCCGGCTTGACCGAGGCGTTGACCAGGACGATGCCCGCGACCTCGGCGCCGTGCCGCTCGGCCAGGCGCAGCGTGAGGGTGCCGCCCATGGACAGGCCCATCACGAACACCCGGTCGTAGCCGGCCTGCAGCTCGTGGAAGGCCCGGTCCACCTCGGCGTACCAGTCGTCCCAGGTGGTGAGCTGCATGTCGTGCCAGTCGGTCCCGTGGCCGGGCAGCCGCGGGAGCCGGACGCCGAACCCGGCCTCGGCCAGGTGCTCGGCCCACGGCCGCAGGGACTGCGGGGAGCCGGTGAAACCGTGGCAGAGCAGCACGCCGATCCGGGGCGCGGCGTCCGCTGCGGCGTCTGCGGCCGGCTCGGGTTCGTCGTGCGAGAACGGTTCGGCACCGGGGAGCACGGGCGCGGTCATGGTCACCATCGTTCCACGGCGGACGGGGGGAGTACAGCGACGCCGCACGCAGTAGTGTTCGCTACGGAAACCCGAAGATAACCCCGCGCGTTGACGGTATGAAGTCACTGTACGCGCATACCGCCCTACGGAGAGGCAGACGGTTGTTCTACGGCTTGCTCAAGGTCATCTTCCTGGGGCCGCTTCTCCGTGTGCTGTTCCGGCCCTGGGCCAAGGGCCTGGAGCACATCCCGGCCGAGGGCCCGGTCATCCTGGCCAGCAACCACCTGTCCTTCTCCGACTCCTTCTTCATGCCCCTGATGGTCCCGCGGCCGGTGTACTTCCTGGCGAAGAGTGACTACTTCACGGGCAAGGGCCTGAAAGGACGGCTGACCGCGGCGTTCTTCCGCGGCGTGCGCTCGGTGCCGATCGACCGCTCCAGCGGCAAGGCCGCCGACCCGGCGCTGAGGACCGCGCTGCGCATACTGTCCGAGGGCAAGGCCCTGGGCCTGTACCCGGAGGGCACGCGCTCGCCCGACGGCCGCCTGTACAAGGGCCGCACCGGCATCGCCCGCATCGCGCTGGAGTCCGGCATCCCGGTGGTGCCCTGCGCGATGGTCGGCACCTATGAGATCCAGCCGACCGGCCAGGTCATGCCGAAGATCAAGCGGGTCGGGGTGCGCTTCGGCGAGCCGCTGGACTTCTCCCGCTACCGCGAGGTGCCCGGCGCCGTCGACGACCGCTACATCCTGCGCTCCATCACCGACGAGATCATGTACGCGCTGATGGACCTGTCGGACCAGGAGTACGTCGACATGTACGCCACCGATGCCAAGAAGATCATCTCCGCCGAGAGGGCCGCCGAACGCGCCGAGCAGCGGGCCGAGGCGAAGAAGGCCGCCGCCGAGGAGCGCCGAGCCGCGATCGAGGAGCAGCGGCAGCAGGAGGCCGACGAGGACGCTCAGCGGCCATGACCGGGCCGGGGGATCCGACGTCGCAGGACCCGCAGGCGGCGCTGATAACACAGCTGGCGCAGACTTCGGCGATCGCTCAGCCGGACCCGCGAACGCGTCCGTCGCCTGTCTGTGCGCAGCCTGTCTCGCCGCCGCCTGCTCCCCCGCCGCCGCAGCGCTCGGCCGTCGACACCGCCCTGTGGCGCGCCCTCGGCTTCTTCCGCTCCCTGGCCCTGCTCTACGCCATCGCCCGCTTCGCGGTGTCCTCCAGCCACTACGCGCACCGGGGCGCCGCGATCGCGGTGCTGTTCACCATGGCTGTCTGGACCGCCTGGACCGGCATCGTCTACCACCGCACCACCACGCCCCGGCGCGCGCTGCTGTCCTTCCTGGCCGCCGACTTCGCCGTCGGCGCGGGTGCCGTCCTGAGCACAGACCTGGTCGACACCCAGGCGCGGATCCAGGCCGGCGCCCTCACACTGCCGACCGTCTGGTCCTCGGCGCCGGTGATCGCCGTCGCCATCGCGCTGGGCTGGCGCGGCGGGGTGGCGGCCGCCGCTCTGATGGGCGTCGCCGACCTCGTCGAGCGCGGCGCCCTGAGTCAGGACTCGGTCCACAACATCGTGCTCATGGGCCTGACCGGCGCGGCCATCGGCTACGTCACCGAGCTGGGCCGCACCGCCGAGCTCACGCTGGTCCGCGCCCAGCGCCTGGAGGCCGCCACCCGCGAGCGCCAGCGGCTGGCCCGCGACATCCACGACGGCGTGCTGCAGGTGCTGGCCCTGGTCCAGCGGCGCGGCGCGGAGATCGGCGGCGCGGGCCGCGACCTGGGCCGCATGGCCGGGGAGCAGGAGCTGGCGCTGCGCTCGCTGGTGCACAGCTGGCACGAGGTCGAGGACGGTGCCGGCGGCGATCCGGTGGACCTGGACCTGAGCGCGCTGCTCGGCCGGCTGGCCGGGCCCCGGGTGACGCTGTCCGGCCCCGGCGCGCCGGTGACGCTGCCCGGTCCGGTGGCGCGCGAGGTGGCCGCGGCGGCCGCCGCGGCGCTGGACAACGTCCGCCGGCACGGCGGCGCCGGCGCCGACGGTCTCGGAGCCCGCGCGTGGATCCTGGTCGAGGACGAGGGGGACACGGTCGTCGTGACGGTCCGCGACGACGGCCCCGGCATCCCCGAGGGCCGGCTGGAAGAGGCGCGCAGCGCCGGCCGGCTCGGCGTCGCGCACTCCATCCAGGGCCGGCTGCGGGACGTCGGCGGGCGCGTCGACGTGGTCTCCGTCCCCGGTCAGGGCACCGAGGTGGAGATGCGGGTGCCCCGGCTGCCGGTCCCGCGCGGCGCGGCTCCCTCGGTGTCAGCCCTCCGCAAGGCCCTGCGGTGAGCCGCGAATGGAAAGTGCGGTGAGTGGGCCGCCCTCGGTAGGGTCGGGGACCGTGAACACTCAGGTCAGGGTCATGGTCGCCGACGACCACCCGATGTGGCGGGACGCGGTGGCCCGCGACCTGGCCGAGGCCGGGTACGACGTGGTGGCCACGGCCGGGGACGGCGAGGAGGCGGTGCGGCGCGGAAAGGCCGCGCGCCCGCAGGTCGTGGTGCTGGACATGCAGATGCCGAAGCTGTCCGGCGCCGAGGTGACCGCGCGCCTGGTCGCCGCCGACCCCGATGTCAAGGTGCTGGTGTTGTCGGCCTCCGGAGAGCAGCAGGACGTGCTGCAGGCGGTGAAGGCCGGCGCGATCGGCTACCTGGTGAAGTCCGCCAGCCGCGAGGAACTGCTGGCGGCCGTGGAGCGCATCGCGGTCGGCGACCCGGTGTTCACCCCCGGCCTGGCCGGGCTGGTGCTCGGGGAGTTCCGCAAGCTGGCGCTGGTGCCGCCGGGCTCGGGGGCCGGGGCCGCCGACGACACCCCGCGGCTCACCGACCGGGAGACCGAGGTCCTGCGCTTGGTCGCGAAGGGACTGTCGTACAAGCAGATCGCCGACCGCCTGGTGCTCTCGCACCGGACGGTGCAGAACCACGTCCAGAACACGCTGAACAAGCTCCAGCTGCACAACCGGGTCGAGCTGGTGCGCTACGCCATAGCCCAGGGGCTGGACGAGGACTCCGAATGACTACTGCGATGAGGAGCGTGGGCGAGTGACCTCGCTGACGACCGGCGGCCGCGACCCCGAGCTCTCGGAGGTCTTGAGCGCCGGCCTGGACGAGTACAACTTCGCCGCGACCGGCACCACGGCGCAGGACCAGGACGCCTTCTCGGTCAAGGTGACCGACGACTCCGGTGCCGTGGTCGGCGGCCTGACCGCCTGGACCTGGGCCGGGCTGTGCGGGATCAGCATGCTGTGGGTGCGCGCGGACTCGCGCCAGGACGGCTGGGGCTCGAAGATCCTGCGGGCCGCCGAGGACGAGGCGCGGCGGCGCGGCTGCGACCGGGTCGCGGTGGCCTCGTTCACGTTCCAGGCCCCGGAGTTCTACCAGCGCCACGGCTACGTCGAGACAGGCCGCACGCTCGGCATCCCGGGCGGCGCCGAGGACGTCCACATGTTCAAGCGGCTCGACTGACCCGTCCCAGCGTCCTGACCCACGCGACTCACCCGACTCGCCCGACTCGCTTGGCGGTCATCGGACGCGGCAGCCCTGCCGCTCGGGTAGGTTCCGGCCCATGGCTGACTTCGACTTCTTCGGCATCCTGCGCTCGGAGCTGGACGCCTATGCCGCGCTCCTGGACGGCCTGACCAAGGCCGACCTGGACCGGCAGGTCCCGTCCTGCGCCCCGTGGACGCTCTACGAGCTGACCGACCACCTCGGCAACGGCAACCTCTGGGTCACCACGGCGGTCCAGGAGGGCCACGGCCGCAACGACCAGGAGCGCACCGCCCCGCACGACCCGGCTTCCCTGCACACCTGGTTCCTCAGCACGGTCGACCAGATCACCATCGCCCTGTCCGCCGACGCCGCCACCGAGGCCTGGACCTTCAGCAGCCTGATGCCGCGCACCGTCGGCTTCTGGCAACGCCGCCGCGCCCACGAGACCCGCATGCACCGCTGGGACGCGCAGCACGCGCTCGGCGAGGCCGAGCCCTTCGAGCCGGCCTTCGCCGCCGACGCGGTCGACGAGGTCTTCGAGCTGTTCGCCCCGCGCATGATCCAGCGCGGCCTGGCGACGGAGCCGCAGACCGCGCTGAAGCTGACCGCGACCGACGCCGGCCGCTCGTGGGAGTACGGACCCGGCGATCCGGTGTCCGAGGTCGCGGGCCCGGCCTCGGACCTGGCGCTGCTGCTGTGGGGCCGCATCGGCGTGGACGCTCCGCACCTGGCGTGGAGCGGTGACCGGGCCGCGGGGGAGCATGTGGTCAGGGGGCGGCTCGTGCCCTGAGGCGCCGGGACACGCCCGGCGCGCGGGGGCGTCAGGACACGAACTGCACGGAGGGGAACTCCGCAGACGGACCGTCCAGCAGCCGGCTCGGCCGGTTCCGCAGGTGCAGGTCGAAGAACGCCTTCGGGTAGGCCTGCTGGATCCGGACGCCCTCGCCGGGGTCCATGGTGCCCACCAGGCCCTGGACCGTCGCCTGGTCCAGCCCCAGGATCCGCGCCACCGGCAGGATCAGGCCCTCGGCGTCGCTGAACGCGATGTGTTCGGCGCCCTCGAGCTGCAGGTAGCGGCGCCAGCCTTTCAGGTGCGTCCAGAACTCCTGGGCGTCGGGGTCGGCATCGCGGGTGAAGACCGCGCTCATCATCATGAACGGCTTGTCCAGGTCGGTCGTGATGGTCGGCTCCATCGGGCCGTCGAAGGCCAGGCCGGCGCGGATCCGGGCGTCGGCCAGCGTGGCCAGGGCGGTCGCGGTGCCGCCCTTGGACCAGCCGAACATGCCGACGCGGTCCAGGTCTAGCGCGGCCGGCAGGCCGTCGGGCAGCGGCCGGCGATCCACGTCGGGGTTGTGTCCGGCGGCGATGTCCTGGAGGCGGTCCAGCAGGAACGGCGCGTCGGCGGCGAAGTCGCTCGGGGACATGGGGATGTGGTCGGCCGGGTTGTGGTCGGGCGACAGGACCGGGCCGCCGGGGAACTGCGTGAAGGCGTCGTAGGTGTGGTCCACGGTGACCACGACGTAGCCGTGGCTGACGAGCTCCTGCACGGTGGTCGTGGTGTCGGAGCGGTGGTCGTGGGCGCCGTGCGAGAACAGAATGACCGGCCGTGGGCGTCCGCCGCGCGCCACCGGGGCGCCGAGGTGCCCGGAGGTGCTCGGGACGGGCAGGCTCGTCGGGTCGAACCCGGCGTCGGCCAGCCAGGCCTGGAAGGTGCCGGCGGTCATCCAGGGCGCGATCGGGTAGCGGTCGGCGTCCCGCGCCGGGTACCAGATGCCGGCCATCAGCGGATACGGCCGGCCCGGGGTCAGCGGGTCGGGGCGCGAGGCGTCGACGAGGTGCAGGTCGACGGTGCCCACGCAGAACGGGCCGGTCGGCGGCGGGATGATCAGCTGCGCCGGGGGTGCCGGTTTCGTGGAGCCGGCCGCCGGTGCCGGACCGTCCGCCGGATCCTTCGCGGCGGCCGATGCCCGCGTCGCCAGGCCCAGGGGCAGCGCGGCCCCGGCGGCCATCGTGGCGCCCAGCAGGGTGCGGCGGGTCGGTCGGGGGTGCTCGGTGATCGGTGTGCGCGTCATGTTCGAACCCTGTCATCGCTGCGAGCACCGCACATCGGCCCGGGGGACTAAGCCCGCCGATGGCATCGCCGGCGTTCTCCGACCACGCCTTCGCCGGACCAGGGGAGGGTCCGTCATCCACTTGAGCTGCCGCGTCGAAGATCACGAGAGGTGACCGGCGTGTCTCGGCAGGTGATCGCCGGGTTCTCGTTACCGTCTCGTAGCGGTTACGGTGGCGGAGATCGTACGGTGACCCAGATCACATCGTGAACATCAGGGAGTGTGGCCATGCGCATCGGAGTGCTGACCGGCGGCGGGGACTGCCCGGGACTGAACGCGGTGATCCGCGCCGCGGTCCGCAAGGGAGTGCAGTTCTACGGCTTTGAGTTCGTAGGTTTCCGGGACGGCTGGAAGGGCCCCCTGGAGCGGATGACCAAGCCGTTGGACGTCGAGGCGGTGCGCGGCATCCTGCCCCGCGGCGGCACCATCCTCGGATCCTCGCGGACCAACCCGCTGAAGGTCGACGGCGGCGTCGAGCGGATCAAGGAGAACTTGGAAGCCGAGGGCGTGGACGCCCTGATCGCGATCGGCGGCGAGGACACCCTCGGCGTGGCGACCGTGCTCGGGGACGACCACGGCGTCCGCGTGGTGGGCGTGCCGAAGACCATCGACAACGACTTGAACGCCACCGACTACACCTTCGGCTTCGACACCGCGGTCCACGTCGCGACCGAGGCCATCGACCGCCTCCACACCACGGCCGAGTCCCACTCCCGGGCCTTGATCGTGGAGGTCATGGGCCGCCACGCCGGCTGGATCGCCCTGCACTCGGGCCTGGCCGGCGGCGCGAACGTGATCCTGATCCCCGAGGTCACCTTCGACATCGACGAGGTCTGCGGCTGGATCGAGTCCCGCTTCGCGCGCGGCTACGCCCCGATCGTGGTCGTCGCCGAGGGCGCGACGCCCAAGGACGGCCAGATGCAGCTGCAGTCCGGCGAGCTCGACGCCTTCGGCCACGTGCGCCTCGGCGGCATCGGCGAGCGGCTGGCCGCCGAGATCGAGCGCCGCACGAAGAAGGAGGCCCGCACCACGGTCCTCGGGCACACGCAGCGCGGCGGCACCCCGTCGCCGTTCGACCGCTGGCTCGCGACGCGCTTCGGCCTCCACGCGATCGACGCGGTCCACGACGGGGACTTCGGGAAGATGGTCGCGCTGCGCGGGACGGACATCATCCGGGTGCCGCTGAAGGACGCGACGGCGACGCTGAAGACCGTGCCGATGTCTTTGTACGAGGAGGCGAAGGTCTTCTTCGGGTAAACCTGCTTGCATCTGGTTTTTGCGCCCCCTTCCCACTAATGTCCTCATTTCGGACCCGTGGGAAGGGGGCTTTCATGCCTCAGGGCACGAAGATGGACGCGCAGCGATGGACTCCGCCGCCGAATCCGCGGCCGGTGCGGCGCCGGGGCGATGTTCGAACCCTGCCGGAGCCGCGGCGGATTCCCCTGCCCGGCGCCGGGCCCGAACACCTCGCCGTCGACGCCTCCGGCACGCTGTTCACCGGGCTGGCCGACGGCCGCATTCTGCGCGTGCGGCCGGAGGGCGAGATCAGCACGGTCACCACGACCGGCGGGCGTCCGCTCGGGATGGAGATGCTCGGCGAGGACGCGCTCGTGGTCTGCGACGCCTATCGCGGGCTGCTGGAGGTGCGGCTGTCGAACGGGACGGTCGGGATCCTCACTCCGGAGGTCGCGGGGGAGCCGCTGACCTTCTGCAGCAACGCCGCCGTCGCGGCCGACGGCAGCGTCTACTTCACGCAGTCCTCGCGCCGCTTCAATCTCGACCAGTACCGGGGTGATCTGATCGAGCACTCCGCGACCGGCCGCCTGTTCCGCTACAGCCAGGGCGCGGTCGAGCTGATCGCCGACGGCTTCGCGTTCGCCAACGGGGTGGTGCTGATCGACGACGGTGCGGCTGCCGTCGTGGCCGAGACCGGCGGCTACTGCTTGACGCGCGTCGAACTCGAAGGCGAGGCGGCCGGGCAGAAGTCGCCGTTCGGCGGCCCGCTCGCCGGCTTCCCCGACAACGTCACCCGCGATGACGACGGACTCATCTGGGTCGCCATGGTCTCGCCGCGCGATCCCGCGCTCGACTGGCTTCTGCCACGGCACCCGCGCCTGCGCTCGCTCCTGTGGGCGACTCCGGAGCGGTTGCAGCCGGCGGAGAAGGACCTGGCGTGGGCCATCGCCTTCGACGCTCAGGGAGAGAAGGTGCGGGAGCTGCGCGGATGGGGCGTCGGCTATAAGTCGGTCACCGCGGCGCGCCGGAGCGGGGAAACGCTATATCTGGGCAGCCTTACGGAGCACGCTATTGCAGAGGTCGAACTGGGCTCCCTCAGCGCGTGAAGAACGTGTGATCGACTCCGGGTCCGGGACAGGCGCTGGTCGGCTCACCCCTAACGTCGCGCTCGTGGACAGTGACCAACGCCTCCGCCGCATCCGCCTCTGGCTCGCGCTCTTCATCACCGGCCTGGTCCTCAGCGGCGTGACCGCCTTCCCGCTGGAGACCGAGACCCGCTGGCTCAGCGCCTGGCTGCACCACGTCCCGGCCCCGGCCGCGCTCACCGCCTGGATCGACCGTTGCCACGAGGGGCTCCAGCAGACCAACGCCAAGTACCCGTTCCTGGCCTACGGCACGGACTGGCTCGCCTTCGGCCACCTCACCATCGCCGTCGCCTTCTACGGCCCGTGGCGCGATCCGGTGCGCAACAAGTGGGTCGTCCAGTTCGGCATGATCGCCTGCGCCGGCGTCATCCCGCTGGCCCTCATCTGCGGCCCGATCCGCGGCATCCCGTTCGGGTGGTCGCTGATCGACATGTCGTTCGGGGTGTTCGGCGTGCTGCCGCTGATCCCGGTGTGGCGGCACATCGCGGCTTTGGAGAGGCAGGACGCGGGACCAGCGCATACTCCTCCCGGAGTAGCCGGCGCCACGCCACAGCCTCCGCCGGGCGGATACCCGCGGCCCGCGATCTGATCTAGCGTTCAACCATGACCGAACAGCCGCCGCCGCCTTCGCGCCCCTGGATGGCCTGGCTGTGGATGGAGCGGTCGACGGTCGCGCTGCCGCTGATCCTGCTGGTGTTCGACCTGCTCGGGACCTGGGGCGCGTACGGCCACTGGCACGGCTCGGGGGCCACGACCGAGAAGTACGACGTCCGGCCGCTGGACTGGTTCGCGTGGGTCCTGGTGATCGCCGGCCCGGTCGCGCTGCACCACCGGCGCCGCGTACCGCGCACCGCGCTCGTGGTGAGCCTCGGCACCACCCTGCTCTACCTGCTGATGGGCTACGCCTACGGCCCGATCTACCTCAACGCGCTGCTCGCCGTGATCGTCATCGGCGGCACCGGCTACCGGCGCGAGGTGTGGACCTGCTCGGTGCTGTTCGCGATCGGGATGATCTTCGTCCCGACGCACAGCCAGAAGGGCCAGCTGCGCAGCAGCCCGACCGAGATCCTGTTCACCGCCGGCTGGCTGCTGGCGCTGCTGATGCTCGCCGAGCTGTTCCGGGTGCTGCGCCAGCGCGCGCTGGAAGCGCAGAAGGCCAGGGAGCAGGAGGCCAGGGCACGCGAGCAGGAGTCGCGGCGGCAGGCCAGCGAGGAACGCCTGGAGATCGCCCGCGAGCTGCACGACGTCCTGGCGCACTCCATCTCGCTGATAGCGGTCCAGGCCAACGTCGCGCTGGAGGTCATGGACCGCCGCCCCGAGCAGGCCCGCATCGCGCTGTCCGCGATCAAGGACGCCAGCCGCTCGGCGCTCGGCGAGGTGCGCTCGGTGCTGACCGTCCTGCGCGGCGACCGCGCCGCGCCCCGCGACCCCGCCCCCGACCTGGCCCGGCTCGGGCACCTGGTGGAGCTGGCCGAGGCCGCCGGGCTGAAGGTCGCGCTCAGCCTGGTCGGCGACCTGGACCGGGTGCCGCTGGCGGTGAGCCAGGCCGGGTACCGCATCGTCCAGGAGTCGCTGACCAACGTGGTCCGCCACGCCGCCGCCGGACGCGCGACGATCCTGGTCGAAGCCGCCGACGGCCTGCACCTGCGGATCGTCGACGACGGCCGCGGCTGCCCCCTCGGCGAGACCGCGGCCGGCGGCAACGGCCTGCCCGGCATGCGCGAGCGGGCCGCGGCCTTCGGCGGCACGCTCACGGCCGGCCCGCAGGCCGGCGGCGGGTTCCGCGTCGACGCGCACATCCCCTACTCCCAGTCCGCCATCGACGACGACGAGGACGAACCATCATGATCAGGGTCCTGCTCGCCGACGACCAGGCGCTGGTCCGCGCCGGCTTCCGCGCCCTGCTGGAAGTGCAGGACGGCATCGAGGTGGCCGGCGAGGCCACCGACGGCGCCGACGCCTACCGCAAAGCCGCGGAGCTGGCCCCCGACGTCATCCTGATGGACATCCGCATGCCCGGCACCGACGGCCTGGAGGCCACCCGCCTCATCACCGCCGACGAGGCCCTGTCCGGCGTCCGCATCCTCATCCTGACCACCTTCGAGCTCGACGAGTACGTCTTCGAGGCGATCCGCGCCGGCGCCAGCGGCTTCCTGCTCAAGGACACCGAGCCCGCCGACCTGCTGCGCGGCCTGCGCGCGGTCGCCGCCGGCGAGGCCCTGCTGGCCCCGAGCGTCACCCGCCGCCTGATCGAGGAGTTCGCGGTCCGCAGCAAGCGCACCGGCCCCAACCCGGCCGCCGAGCAGATCAAGGCCCTGACCGAGCGCGAGCGCGAAGTCCTGGCCCTGGTCGCGGCCGGCCTGAGCAACGAGGAGATCGCCGACCGCCTGGTGCTCAGCCCGCTCACCGCCAAGACGCACGTCAGCCGCAGCATGGTCAAGCTCGGCGCGCGCGACCGGGCGCAGCTGGTGGTGCTGGCGTACGAGTCCGGGCTGGCGCGCCCGGGCTGGCTGGACTGAGCATCACCGGACCCACCGGTCTCGCCGGTCCCGGTCCGCCCCACCGGTCCCGCCGGCCCCACCGCACCCGCGCATCGCGGCCCCAGGACCAGCACTTTCCCTAGTCGCCCGACGAAGCCGCAGGTCAGCGACTTGGTGGGGTTCACAGGCCGGACAGCCCGGTCCCACGGTCTGGACAAGGCCTCAAAAGGGCTTCCCGGTTCGCGTAGTCTGGCTCAATGAGCGAAGTTGTCAGGATTCCGGCCGAGACCGGAACCGTCGAGGACACATGGTCCGCGCTGCCCGCGGGTCAGCAGCCGGAGTGGCCGGACACCCAGGAGCTGTCCGCCGTCGTCTCCGAGCTCCGCTCGTATCCGCCCCTCGTCTTCGCCGGGGAGGCCGACCAGCTCAAGGACCGCATCGCCGCCGTGGCCAAGGGCGAGGCCTTCCTGCTCACCGGCGGCGACTGCGCCGAGACCTTCGCCGGCAACACCGCCGACGCGATCCGGGCGAAGCTGAAGACGCTGCTGCAGATGGCCGTCGTCCTCACCTACGCGGCCTCGCTGCCGGTGGTGAAGGTCGGGCGCATCGCCGGGCAGTACTCCAAGCCCCGCTCCAGCTCGACGGAGACCCGCGACGGCGTCACCCTGCCGGCGTACCGCGGCGACTCGGTCAACGGCTTCGACTTCACCCCCGAGGCCCGCACCCCCGACCCCAAGCGCCTGCTGCGCATGTACCAGGCCAGCGCCTCCACGCTGAACCTGGTGCGCGCGTTCACCACCGGCGGCTACGCCGACATGCGCCAGGTGCACGCCTGGAACCAGGACTTCGTGGCCGGCTCGCCCTCCGGGGAGCGCTACGAGGTGCTCGCCGGCGAGATCGACCGCGCGCTGCAGTTCATGCGCGCCTGCGGGACCGACCCGGAGGAGCTGCGCACCGTCGAGTTCTACGCCGCGCACGAGGGCCTGGTGCTCCCGTACGAGTCGGCGCTGACCCGCATCGACTCGCGCACCGGCAAGCCGTACGCCACCAGCGGCCACTACGTCTGGATCGGCGAGCGCACCCGGGACCTGCAGGGCGCGCACGTGGAGTACTTCAGCCGGATCAGCAACCCGATCGGCATCAAGCTGGGCCCGACGACCGCGCCGGACCAGGCGCTGGCCTACCTGGACCGGCTGGACCCGGACCGCGAGCCCGGCCGGCTGTCGTTCATCGTGCGCATGGGCGCCGGGCAGGTGCGCGAGAAGCTGCCGGCGCTGGTGGAGAAGGTGCGCGGCGAGGGCCACGAGGTGGCCTGGATCTGCGACCCGATGCACGGCAACACCTTCGAGGCGCCCTCGGGGCACAAGACCCGGCGCTTCGACGACGTGCTCGACGAGGTCAAGGGCTTCTTCGAGGTGCACCACGGCCTCGGCTCGCACCCCGGCGGCATCCACGTCGAGCTCACCGGCGAGGACGTCACCGAGTGCGTCGGCGGCGGCGAGGAGATCGCCTTCGACGTCCTGCACACCCGCTACGAGACGCTGTGCGACCCCCGGCTGAACCGCAGCCAGTCGCTGGACCTGGCGTTCCTCGTCGCGGAGATGCTGCGCGCCCGCCGCTGACCGCCGCGAACGTCCACCACCGCGCCCGACCCGGCACCCCCGGGCCGGGCGCGGTACGTTTCAGCCCATGGCGACCCTTCCTGACTCCGGCTCCCCGATCGACCTCCGCAGCGACACCGTCACCAAGCCCTCGCAGCCGATGCGCGCGGCGATGGCGGCCGCGGAGGTCGGCGACGACCAGTACGGCGAGGACCCGACCGTCCGGCGCCTGGAGGAGGCCGTCGCGGCCTTGTTCGGGTTCGCCGACGCCATGTTCGTCCCGACCGGCATCATGGCCAACCACATCGGGATCCGCCTGCAGGTGGCTCCCGGCGAGGAGCTGATCTGCGACGCGGACGCGCACATCGTGGCGCACGAGAACGGGGGCCTGGCGGCGCACGCCGGGATCCAGACCCGCACCCTGCCCTCGGCGCGCGGATTGCTGGACCCCGACGCCCTGGCCGCGATGATCCGCGTCGGCGACCGCTATACGGTTGGTACCCGCGCTTTGGAGGTGGAGAACACCCACAACAGAGGCGGTGGCGCGGTCTACCCGATCGAGACGCTGCGGCGTATCAGGGCCCTGGCTGACTCCTTCGGCCTCGGCCTGCATCTGGACGGCGCGCGCATCTGGAACGCCCACACCGCCAGCGGCGTCCCGCTGAAGGACTACGGCGCGATCGCGCACACGATGTCGGTCTGCATGTCCAAGGGCCTGGGCGCGCCGGCCGGCTCCCTGGTGCTGCTGCCGCCCGACCGCTCGGAGGAGGCCCGCGCCCTGCGCCGCCGCCTCGGCGGATCCATGCGCCAGTCCGGAATCCTCGCCGCCGGAGCGCAGTACGCCCTGGACCACAACCTCGCCCGAATGTCGCAGGACCATGAGAATGCTCAACGGATCGCGGCGACGCTCCGGTCGGCCGGCGCGGCGGTGCGCGAGCCCGAGACCAACATCGTCCTCATCGACGTGGACGACGCCCCCTCGGTGGCAAGGGCATGTTTCGCCAAGGGCGTGCGCATCTCCCCGTTCGGCCCGAAACTGCTGCGGATCGTGACGCATCTGGACGTGTCGGCTGAGGACTGCGACACCGCCGCCGACGTGGTTTCCTCCGTCTTGATGCAATCCCCTGAGAGGGGCTAGGGTCAGGCCCGGCTAGGCCGGATGTCGCAAGCGAGCGCAAGGTGGGGAGAAGCCCGATGGGCTGGATGAGCAAGCTGTTCGGTTCCGAGGAGGAGATCGGACCGGAGGAGGCGCATCGTCGCGCTGAGTCGGAGAAGAAGGCCGAGGGGGCGGAGCACCACACCGCGGCGAAGAAGACCGCCGCGAAGAAGACGGCTGCCAAGGCCGACAAGGACGACGACGACAAGCCGGCGGCGAAGAAGGTCCCGGCGCCCCGCGGGGGCGCCTCGCACGACCACGAGCCCAGCCGCACCGGCTCCCCGACGCACCCGACGGTCTCCAAGGCCACGGGCAAGACGCTCGAGCACGACCAGATGCTCACCGTCCACGTACTGACCCACGTCCCCGAACACTCCCCCCGCGAGGACGACCCGCACTACCACCTCTTCGAGCAGGCCAAGGCCCGCCTGAAGCGCCAGGGCATGTGGAAGTGCATCATCGACGACGACCTGTGCGACGGCCAGCCCGAACTGCACCACACCCACGTGGAGTTCTCGCAGATCAACCAGGTCGACGAGAAGAAGATCATGCAGGCCCTCGGCCTGCACTTCGACACCGACGAAGACTTCCAGAAGTGGGCGGAATCCCCCGGCAACCTGGAAGTCCTCTGCGCCAACCACCACCGCGCGCACTACGGCATCCACGTCATCCCCGGCCCCCTGTGGGAGGCGCTGCGCTTCCACAAGACCGGCACCGGCCCCGCGGCCGAGTTCCTCTCGGCCGACGAGGCCGAGGCGCGCCAGGACGCGATGGACGACGACGATGCTAAGCCGGCGGCGAAGAAGGCTGCTAAGTAGGGCTTTGACAGGCATGGAGCGCCGCTCGACCGGGTTCGGTCGGGCGGTGTTTGCGTGGTGTGTGGGGCGATAATCGGTCGCCCGATCATGGGCTTTCCGCTATGCATTGTCTCTCGTGACCACACCTCCGAAGTTCGGCGCCGCCACCCGTTTACAGTTCCACGGCCCGCTGTCCGGCGAACGTGCTGACCGGCTGGTCGCCGACCTCGCCGACCTCGCCGTCCGCAGCCCGGCCACCGTTGTCGACTACGGCTCCGGCTGGGGCGAGCTCCTGCTCCGCGTCCTGGCCGCGGTTCCCGAGGCCCATGGCACCGGCATCGATGTCCATGGCCCGGATCTCGTTCGCGGCCGTGCCCTGGCCGCCGAGCGTGGGATCGCCGAGCGCACCACGTTCATCGAGGGCTCCGCAGCCGACCACACCGAACCCGCCGACCTCGTCATCAGTCTCGGCGCATACCAAGCCTTCGGCTCGATCCCCGAGGCGCTGCAAGCGTTGCGAACCCGGGTGCGTCCCGGCGGCCGGCTGCTGTTCGGCTGCGAGATCTGGGAGCGGACGCCGACCGAGTCCCAGCTTGCCGCGATGTGGCCGGGTACGACCGCCGACGAGTGCCGCTACCTCCCCGACATCGTCGATCTCGCCGTGGCCTGCGGCTTCCGTCCGTTGCGCGTCGAGACCGCGACCCGCGGCGAGTGGGAGGAGTTCGAGTCCGGATACGCCGCCGACGTCGAGCAGTGGCTACTCGACAATGCCGACCACCCCGAAGCCGCCGACCTTCGCGCGAAGCTCGACGAGCACCTGTCGATCTGGCTGCGCGGGACGCGTGATGTGCTCGGCTTCGTTTATCTGATTCTTGGTGCGCCCGCTTGAGGGTGTGGCTCAGGGTGGGGAGGATCCACTGAACGAGGTGGCTACCCCAAGCCCCATCGTCCCGCCGAGCTCAAACGCCGCCCCACCTCAGGACTCCGGCTGCTCCACCAGCTGCGCGATGTACAGCGGCTCGCCGAGCTGGCCGATCAGGTCCAGCTGCGTCTCCAGGTAGTCGATGTGGTGCTCCTCGTCGGCGAGGATCTCCTCGAACAGGTTCGCCGAGGTGACGTCGCCGCGTTCGCGCATCAGCTTGATGCCCTTGCGGAGGCGGTCGACCGCTGCGATCTCGACCTTCATGTCGGCCTGGAACATCTCGGTGACGCTCTGGCCGATCTCCAGCGGGAGGAGCTTCTGGAAGTTGGGCAGTCCCTCCAGGAAGATGATGCGTTCGGCGAGCTTGTCGGCGTGCTTCATCTCGTCGATGGACTCGCTGCGGGTGTATTCGGCGAGCTTCTTCCAGCCGCGGTTCTCCTGCAGCTTGTAGTGCAGCCAGTACTGGTTGACCGCCGTCAGTTCGGCCGTGAGCTGCTCGTTGAGGAACGCGATGATGTCCTTGTCACCCTGCATGGCGTTCGAGTTTGCCAGAGGCGCCGACCCCGGGGGTAACGGCGCCTGCGCGGATTGCGCCGAACGGGGAGTGGCGGGGGTGGTTTTCGGGACGTGCGGGATCAGCCCAGGGCGGGCAGTGCGGCCGGGCAGTGGCTGGCGTGTTCGAACTGCGGGGTGATCGCCGGAGTGGCCGCCGGGGTGATCGCCGGAGCCCCCGCCGGCAGCCTCTCGGCCTCGGGCATCACGTCCACCGGTGCCGAGTCGGCCACCCGGGCGGCGGCGAGCAGGCAGCTCAGCCGCTTCACGCACGTTCCACACGCCGAGCCCGCGCCGGTCGCCTTGCGCACCTGCTTGACGGACGTGGCCCCCAGGGCGACGGCGGCGTCGACCTCGGCGGTGGTCACCGCGTGGCATATGCAGGCGTACAAGCGGGGCTCCGGCAGTTCGGCTCGCCAGGGGGCGATCGGTCAATACTTAGGGGAGCCTAAGCTACCTATCGCCCGGCTGCCAAGTCCCCGATGCACGTGCCGTGCACCACATCTGGGACGATGGTCTCCATGGGGCAGCCGGGATCAGGGGTGGACACAGAAGGCGAGACAGCGCAGTCGGCCGGCCGGCTCCCTCCCGGCCAGCGCATGCAGCGCGGTGAATGGCCGGTGCTGCACTACGGCCCCGTGCCCCGCTTCAAGCCCGCGAGCTGGGACTTCCGCGTCACCGGCGCCACCGCCGACGGCGAGGAGGCGGTCTGGTTCCACGAGGACTTCAGCGCGCTGCCGACCGTCGAGGTGGTCGCCGACTTCCACTGCGTCACCAAGTTCACGATGCTCGACGCCCCCTGGCGCGGCGTCGCGGCGCGCACCATCCTCGACCTGGCGCCGCCGGCTCCGGACGCGACCCACGTCACCGTCTGGGCCGAGTACGGCTACAGCTCGAACCTGCGCCTGGAGGACCTGCTCCGGGACGACGTCGTGTTCGCCACGCACCACGACGGCGCCCCGCTCACCCCCGAGCACGGCTTCCCGCTGCGGCTGATCCTGCCGCACCTGTACGCGTGGAAGGGGCCCAAGTGGGTCCGCGGGATCGAGTACCTCACGGTGGACCGGCGCGGGTTCTGGGAGGAGCGCGGCTACCACAACATCGGGGACCCGTGGAAGGAACAGCGGTACTCCTATCAGGAGGACCCGGGGGACGGGCCGCCGCTGTAGCGAGTCCGTGAGCCCGCGAGCCCACAGTCCGGTACTCGCCCGCTATCCGGTCTACAGAGAGCTACAGCGAGTCCGTCCGGATCCGGCGCAACACGGCGCGCCACACGGTCCCAGGGCGGCTGAGGGCGCGCAGCCGCCGCTCGGGCACGCGCGTGTCGCGTTGCTCACCCCGCGCCGCGGCGAACGCGCCACCGTCCAGCTCGTATTCACCCAGGACACGGGGTCTCCGCCGTCGATCGCTCACCCTCCCATTGACGGATACATCGGGACATCCCGCCACCGGACGCCGCGCCGGCGCGGTTTGACGCCTGGTGATCGCTGCGGGATGCTGCACGCGGGACGGTCGGCAGGAATCCGGTGCGAATCCGGAACGGTCCCGCCACTGTGATCAGGGAGTGCCTCCCGCGGGAAACGCCACTGGGACGTCAGCGTTCTGGGAAGGCCGGGCAGGCGCGCAGATCTGAGAGTCAGGAGACTCCGGCCACCCGGGCACGCCGCTCCCGCGGCGTGTTTGCGTGTGTGGACCTGTCGGGCGTGGATACCCGTGAGGAGCTGATCCGGCGTGCCGCCGTACCCGTTCACAGCCGTCGTCGGCCTAGACGACCTGCGGCTGGCCCTGCTGCTGAACGCCGTGTCCCCGGCCGTCGGGGGCGTGCTCGTGCGCGGCGAGAAGGGCACCGCCAAATCGACCATCGTGCGGGCGCTGGCGGCGGTGCTGCCGCAGATCGCGGTGGTTCCGGGGTGCCGGTTCTCGTGCGACCCGGCGGCACCGGACCCCGCCTGCCCCGACGGCCCGCACGCCACCGGCGTCCCGGCGCAAGCAGCGGGGCGGTCGCATCCGGCGCGCCTCGTCGAGCTCCCGGTCGGCGCCACCGAGGACCGCCTGGTCGGTTCCCTGGACCTGGAGAAGGTCCTGGCCTCCGGGGTCGCCGCCTACGAACCGGGCCTGCTGGCCGCCGCACACCGCGGACTCCTTTATGTGGACGAAGTGAACCTCCTCCACGATCACCTCGTTGACCTCCTCCTCGACGCGGCCGCGATGGGTGTCGCGCACGTCGAGCGCGAAGGCGTCTCGGTCCGGCACGCCGCACGCTTCCTGCTCGTCGGCACGATGAACCCCGAAGAGGGCGAACTGCGCCCGCAGCTGCTCGACCGCTTCGGCCTGACCGTCGAGGTCCGCGCCAGCCGCGACCCGGCCGAGCGTGCCGAGGTGGTGCGCCGGCGCCTGGCGTACGAAGCCGATCCTGAGGGCTTCGCCGCGGCCTGGGAGCAGGTGGACAAGGAGACGGCCGCGCGCATCGAGGCGGCGCGTGCGCTGCTGCCCTCGGTGACGCTGCCGGATTCCGAACTGCTGCGCATCACCCGCGTCTGCGCGGCGTTCGAGGTCGATGGCATGCGCGCGGACCTGGTGACGGCTCGTGCCGCGACCGCGCTCGCGGCGTGGGCGGGACGCGACGTGGTGATCGCCGAGGACGTGCGCCAGGCGGCGATGCTGGCGCTGCCGCATCGCCGGCGGCGGCATCCGTTCGACGCGCCGGGGCTGGACGAGGAGCGGCTGGACGAGGCGATGGACGACGGGGATGAGGACCCTGATCCCGGTCCCGGCTCCGGGGGCCCCGGACCGGACGACGGCACCCCGAATCCTCCGCATCAGCCGAGCGACCCGCGCGCCGACGCGGCGCCGGAATCCGCCCCGGGTGGGAGCCCTGGCCAAGCCGGCCAAGCTGATCGAGAAGCGGCACCGGCGGCTTCCCCCGATCAGCAGGATTCCCGCCCCGGGGGCGCCAAACCGTCCCGATCCGCCTCCGAGCGCGAGAGCTCGGCTCGCGAGCAGGCCCCCGCCACCCCCACCGAGCCCTTCAAAGCCCGCCTGCTGCAAGTCGAAGGCGTCGGCACCGGCGCCGAAGGCCGCCGCTCCCGCGCCCGAGCCTGCGGCGGCCGCTCGGTCGGCGCCCGCCCCGGCGCCCGCGGCCTCCACCTGATCGCGACCGTCCACGCCGCCGCGCCGCAGCAGGTCGCCCGAGGCCGTCGCGAAGGTGCTCTCCGCCTGCGCTCCGAAGACCTCCGTGAACCGATTCGTGAGGGGCGCGAAGGCAATCTCGTCCTGTTCGTCGTCGACGCCTCGGGCTCGATGGCCGCCCGCCAGCGCATGGCCGCCGTCAAGGGCGCGATCCTCTCGCTCCTGCTCGACGCCTATCAGCGCCGCGACAAGGTGGGCCTGGTGACCTTCCGCGGCCGTGACGCCGAGGTCGCCCTCCCGCCGACCTGGTCCGTGGACGCCGGCGCCGCCCGCCTCACCTCGCTCCCGACCGGCGGCCGCACCCCGCTGGCCGCCGGTCTCCTTCAGGCCGCCGACGTCCTGCGCGTCGAGCGCATGCGCGATCCGAGCCGCCGTCCGCTCGTCCTCGTCGTCACCGACGGCCGCGCCACGCACGCCTCCCACTCCAAGGACCCCCTCGCCGACACCCGGCGAGCCGCCGCGCACCTGCACCAGGCCGTCGCGGCGCTCGGCGGCACAGCCGTCGTCGTGGACTGCGAATCCGGCCCGGTCCGGCTGGGCCTGGCCGCCCGCCTGGCGGCCGACCTCGGCGGCGACCACCTGCCGCTCACCGACCTCGCCGCCGACGCGCTCACCGCGGCGGTGCACGGCAACCGACCCCGTCCCGACCGGAAGGCCGCCTGATGCCGCAGGGCCAGCCCACGCAGATCCCCGACGACGGCCTCACCACGCGCCAGCGCCGCAACCGGCCGCTGACGATCGTGCACACCGGCCCCGGCAAGGGGAAGTCCACCGCCGCCTTCGGCCTGGCCCTGCGGGGCTGGAACCAGGGCTGGCCGATCGGCGTGTTCCAGTTCGTCAAGTCCGCCAAGTGGCGCATCGGCGAGGAGACGGCGCTCAAGGCGCTCGGCGAGCTGCACGAGCGGACCGGCCAGGGCGGTCCCGTGGCCTGGCACAAGATGGGAGAGGGCTGGTCCTGGATCCAGCGCGATCTGCACAGTGATCCGGAGATGCAGGCCGACAACGCCCGCGCGGGTTGGGAGCGCATCAAGGCCGACCTGGCCGCCGAGGCCTACCGCCTGTACGTCCTGGACGAGTTCACCTACCCGATGAAGTGGGGCTGGGTGGATGTCGAGGACGTCGTGAAGACCCTGGCCGGGCGCCCCGGGACGCAGCACGTCGTGATCACCGGCCGCGACGCCGCCCCGGCGCTCCTGGAAGCCGCCGACCTGGTCACCGAGATGACCAAGGTCAAGCACCCGATGGACGCCGGCCAGAAGGGCCAGAAGGGCATCGAGTGGTGAGCCCGGCGCCGCTCGGCGTGCCGCGGATCGTGGTCGCCGCCCCGGCCTCCGGGCACGGCAAGACCACGGTCGCCACCGGCATCGTCAAAGCCCTGACGGACCGCGGCTTCAGCGTGGCCCCGTTCAAGGTCGGCCCGGACTACATCGACCCCGGCTACCACTCGCTGGCCGCCGGGCGCGTCGGGCGCAACCTCGATCCGTACATGGTCGGCACCGAGCGCGTCGCGCCGCTGTTCGCGCACGGCGCCGCCGGGGCCGACATCGCGGTCGTCGAGGGCGTCATGGGCCTGTACGACGGCGCGACCGGCGAAGGCGAGCTCGCCTCCACCGCGCAGGTCGCCAAGCTGCTCGACGCGCCGGTGCTGTTCGTCGTGGACGCCGCCGCCCAGGGCCGCTCGATCGCCGCGCTGGTCCACGGATTCCGCTCCTTCGACCCGGCGGTGCGGATCGCGGGCGTGATCCTGAACCGCGTCGGCTCGGAGAACCATCGCAGCATCCTGACCGAGGCGCTCGACGAGCTCGGCGTGCCGGTGCTCGGCGCGCTGCGCCGCGACACGGCCGTCTCGGCGCCCTCGCGCCACCTCGGCCTGGTCCCGGTCGCCGAACGGCGCGCAGAGTCGCTGGCGACCGTCTCCGCCCTCGGCGCGCTGGTGGACGCGGGCGTCCAGCTCGACGAGGTCTACCGCCTTGCCCGCAGCGCGCCGCCGCTGACCGTCGCCCCTTGGGACCCCGCCGGCGAGGTCGGCCGGCGCCCCGGTGCCCGGCCGCGCATCGCCGTGGCGTCAGGGCCCGCGTTCACCTTCTCCTATGCCGAGAACACCGAACTGCTCACGGCGGCCGGCGCGGAGGTCTGCCCGTTCGACCCGCTGCACGACGAGAAGCTGCCCGACCGCGTCGGCGGCCTGGTCCTCGGCGGCGGCTTCCCCGAGATCTACGCCCCCGAGCTGGCCGCGAACGACGTGCTGCGCGACGAGGTGTTCACGTTCGCGCGCTTCGGCGGTGCGATCGCGGCCGAATGCGCCGGGCTGCTGTATCTCGGCAAGAGCCTGGACGGCCTGCCGATGTGCGGGGTCGTGGACGCCGAGGCCGTCATGACCGACCGTCTCACGCTCGGCTACCGGCACGCCGTGGCCGCCGCCGAGTCGGTGCTCGCCGCGGCCGGGACTCGGGTATCAGGGCACGAGTTCCACCGCACCGCCGTGAGTCCGTCCGCCGGTTCCCCTCCGGCGTGGCACTGGCGCCGGAACGGGAGACCGGTCACCGAAGGCTTCGCCAGCAGCCGGATCCACGCGTCGTATCTGCATCTGCACTGGGCCGGCGCGCCGTCGATCGCGCGGCGGCTGGTCGAGAGCTGCGGGGTGATGTGATGAAGCTGCTGACCGGTGTCGGGGTCGGTCCGGGCGATCCGGACCTCGTGACGGTGAAGGCCGTACGGGTCCTGAGCGCGGCGGACGTCGTCTTCGTGCCCATACTCGCCGACGGCCCCGAAGGGCCGGGGCGTGCTGAGGCGACGGTTCGGGCGCACATCGACGGTGGCACCATCCGCGCCGTGCCGTTCGCGTTGTCCGATCGCGGAGGACGCACTGCTGAGCGACTCAACGCCTGGGACGAGGCGGCGCGCGCGGTGGTCGCGGCGTTCGAGGACGGTGCCTCGCGGATCGCCTTCGCGACCATCGGCGACCCCAACATCTACTCGACGTTCAGCTACCTCGCGCAGACAGTTCGAGCCCTGATGCCAGGCGCGGTAGCGGTGGAGACCGTCCCCGGCATCACGGCGATGCAGGACCTGGCCTCGCGGTCCGGGACGGTGCTGGCCGAGGGGCGCGAGGTCCTGGCACTGTTCCCGATGACGGCCGGGCTGGAGGCGTACGAACGGGCGCTCGAAGCGTTCGACACGGTCGTCGCGTACAAGGGCGGCCGCTTCCTGCCGGAGATGCTGCGGGCGGTCCGGAAGGCCGGCCGGAGTGGCGAGACCGTGTTCGGGGCCGCACTGGGCCTGCCGGACGAAGTCGTGGGCCCGGTCGCGGACCTGGACCCCGGCACGATCGGCGCCGCACCGTATCTGTCCACTGTCATCACCACCGCGCAGCGGCGCGGGCGAGGGGGAGCATTGTGAGCGCCGCGACGGCGAAGGTCACCTTCATCGGGGCCGGCCCGGGCGCGGCCGACCTCATCACGCTGCGCGGGGCGCGCGCGATCGCCGAGGCCGACGTCCTGATCTGGGCCTCCAGCCTGGTCCAGGAAGCGGTCTTGGAGCACGCCCGGCCGGATGCCGAGATCGTCGACTCCGCGGCGCTGCCGATGGAGGGCGTGATCGCGATCTACGAACGCGCGATCGCCGAAGGCTTGCGGGTGGCTCGCATCCACTCCGGCGACCCGTCGCTGTGGGGTGCGGTCCAGGAACAGCTGGAGCGTTGCCGGGAGCTGGGGCTGGAGACGGAGATCGTGCCGGGCGTCTCGGCGTTCTCGGCGGTCGCGGCCATTGCGCAGCGGGAGCTGACGATTCCGGAGGTCGCGCAGTCGGTGATCCTGACGCGGCTCGGAGGCGGCAAGACGCCGATGCCGGACAAGGAGTCGATCCGCGCCTTCGCCGTGCACGGCACGACCATGGCGGTGTTCCTGTCGGCGGCCCGCTCCGGCCAGCTCGCGGCAGAGCTGCTGGAGGGCGGCTACGCGCCCGACACGCCGGTGATCGTCGCCTACCGGGCCACGTGGGAGGACGAGGAGCTGGCGCAGTGCACCATCGCCGACCTCGAAGAGACGGTGAAGGCACGCAAGCTCTGGAAGCACACGCTGTTCCTGGTCGGTCCGGCGCTGGGCGCGCACGGGACGCGGTCGCATCTGTACCACCCGGGGCACTTCCACGGGTTCCGCCGGGCTGAGAAGGGCGCGCGGCGGGAGTTGCTGGCCGCGGACGCGGCGTTGGCGCTGCGGGAATCAGATGTCTGACTCCGCCTCCGCCGCCTCACCCGACCACGAGTCGCCGGGTGAGGCGGAGCCGCCTGCCCGGCGCGAGCCCGATCTGCCTGCCCTGCGCGAGCCCGATCTGCCCCGCACCATGAAGGTCCGTCCGAAGGCCCTGCGTCCCGGCTGGACCACCGGTGCCTGCGCGGCCGCCGCTGCCAAAGCCGCCGCCACGGCGCTCGTCACCGGTGAGCCGCAGACGTGGACCGAGATCGCGCTGCCCTCGGGCCGTCGCGTCACCTTCGCCACCGACCGCTGTGACCTGTCGCGTCCCGGCCGCGCCGAAGCGGTCGTCGTCAAGGACGCCGGCGACGACCCCGACGTCACTCACGGCGCGCACCTCACCGCGACCGTCTCCTGGCTCCCGTCCGGCGGGATCCAGCTCGACGGCGGTGTCGGGGTCGGCGTCGTCACCAAGCCGGGGCTCGGGCTGGAGGTCGGCGGTCCGGCGATCAATCCGGTGCCGCGCTCGATGATCGAGGCGTCGGTCGCCGAAGCCTTGGGGCCCGAACCCCGGGGCCTGCGCGTGGTCATCTCCGTGCCCGAGGGCGAGGTCATGGCGCGCAAGACCACCAACGCGCGGCTGGGCATCCTCGGCGGCATCTCCATCCTCGGTACGACCGGCATCGTCCGGCCCTTCTCGACGGCGGCGTGGCGGGCCAGCGTCGAGCAGGCGGTGTCGGTGCTCGCGGCGCAGGCTGCCGAGACGTCGCAGGATCCTGTCCTGGTCCTGTGTACCGGAGGCCGCACCGAGAAGGGCGCGATGCTCCTGTTCCCGGACTTGCCGGAGGTCAGCTTCGTCGAGGTCGGCGACTTCACCGGCGCTGCTCTGCGGCGGTGTGTGGAGCACGGGGTGCGGCGCGTGGTGTTCGTCGGGATGGCCGGCAAACTCACCAAGCTCGGCGCCGGCGTGCTGATGACGCACTACACCCGCTCGAAGGTCGACTGCTCGCTGCTCGGCGAGATCACGCGTGCCGTCGGCGGCCCCGACGACCTCGCGGACACCGTCGGCGCGGCCAACACCGCACGCCACGCCTACGAGTTGTGGGATGCCGCGGGGCTGCTGCCTGTCGCGGGGCTCGAACTCTGTCGGCGCGTGGCCGCGGTGCTGGAACGCTTCGCCGCCACCGAGTGCGGCGGCACGATCAGCGCCGAGGTCGCGATGGTCGACTTCAGCGGGCTGGAAGTGGTGGCGCGGACGTGATCACGGTCATCGGCTTCGACGGGACGCCCCTGTCTGAGCAGGCCCGCGCGGCGCTCGCTTCCGCCACGCTCGTGGCCGGCGGGCGACGTCACCTTGATGCCGTCGAGGTCCCCGACTCCGCGACACGTCTCGTGCTCGGTGCTCCCGATGCTCTGTATTCAGCACTCCCTTCTCACGACAGCGTCTGCGTGATCGCGAGCGGCGACCCGGGCTTCTTCGGGATCGTCCGGCAGCTCCGCGAACGCGGCTTGGATATCAGCGTTCTGCCCGCGCCTTCTTCCGTCGCCACGGCCTTCGCCGCGGTCGGCCTGTCGTGGGATGACGCGATCGTGGTCAGCGCTCATGGCCGTGAGCTGAGGCCGGTGGCGAACGTGTGCCGCGCTTTCCCGAAGGTGGCTGTGCTGACCGGGCCGGGTGCCGGCGCGAAAGAACTCGGGGCTTCGCTTCCCGACCGCACGTTCGTCGTCGCGCAGCGTCTCGGCCATCCGGACCAGCGGATCGACACGCTCAGTTCGCACGCGGCCGCTCATGCCGAGTTCGCCGATCCGCACGTTCTGCTGTGCTTGGACGAGTCGCGGCTCACCTCTGAGCGGGGCTGGATCGCCGGCTTCGGCGGCGTGCCCGGGACGTGGGCTTTGGGGGAGTCGGAGTTCGCGCACCGCGATTCGATGATCACCAAGTCGGAGGTCCGGGCTCTCGCGCTGGCGAAGCTGGGGCCGCGGCCGGGTCGCCTGGTGTGGGACATCGGCGCGGGTTCGGGCTCGGTCGGCATCGAGTGCGCGCGCTTCGGGGCGGCGGTGGTCGCCGTGGAGCGCGACGCAGAGTCCTGTGATCGGATCCGGGCCAACGCCGACGCGCACCGTGTCGCCGTCGAGGTCGTCGCCGGCCCGGCCTCCGCGCTCGACCGGCTGCCGCGGCCCGACGCGGTGTTCGTCGGCGGCGGTGGTGTGGACGTGATCGCCGCCTGTGCTGAGACCTCGGCCGAGATGGTGGTCGTGGCGCTGGCCGCCATCGAGCGCGTTCCGGAGACGATCAGTTTGCTGACGAAGTCCGGCCGCGCGGTGGACGGCGTGCTGCTCCAATCCTCGCGCCTGTCGGCGCTTCCGGGCGACGCGCACCGCTTCGCCGCCGCCAATCCCGTGTTCCTGCTGTGGGGAGAACGACGTTGAGCCACGACACTCCGGCGCTCGGCAAGCCGATCGGCGTGGTCGCCGCCACCGCCGGCGGCCGGCGCGCCGCCGCCGCTCTGGCCGCCGCCTGGCCCTCCGAGGTGCACGTTTACGGTGGCGCGTCCGAGTTGCGGACAGCGTTCGAGTCCTGCGACGCGGTCGTGGCCTTCCTCGCGGTCGGCGCCGCGGTCCGTTCGCTGGCCCCGGTGCTGGGGCACAAGAGCACGGACGCGGCCGTGGTCTGCGTCGACGAGTCGCTGCGGCACGCGGTCGCCGTCCTCGGCGGCCACCACGGCGCGAACGAACTGGCCACGCGCGTCTCGACGGTCCTCGGCTGCACACCGGTGATCACCACCGCCTCGGACGCGGCCGGCGCGCCGGCCCTGGATTCGTACGGCGCCGACCTGGGCTTCACCATCGAGAACCCCTCGCAGCTGGCTCCCGTCGGCGCGGCCCTGCTGTCCGGCGCCCCGATCGCGCTGCACGGCGCAGATAACTGGCCCCTCCCGCCGCTGAACATCAGCACCACCGAACACCCCGAAACCTCAGCAGCGATAACCATCACCGACCTCACCCACGCCGACGGCCTGATCTACCGCCCGAAGTCCCTGGTCGTGGGAGTGGGCGCCTCGCGCGGCGTCACAGCCGACGAAGTGCTGGACGCGGTGGATCGTGCGCTGGCAGCCGGGGGATTGAGCGCCGCGTCGGTGGCTCGCCTGGCGTCAGTGGATGCCAAGGCTGATGAGGTGGGCATCCTTGAGGCGGCCCGGCGGCGTGGCTGGGAGGTCGTATTCCACCCGGCTGAGCCACTGGCGAAGATCGAGGTGCCGAACCCGAGCGAGGTTGTGCTCGCCGAAGTGGGAACCCCCTCCGTCGCCGAAGCCGCCGCGCGATATGACGGACGGAACCGGCCGCTCGCCGAGCTGATCGTGCCGAAGACGAAGAGCGTGCCCGGCGGCAATGAGGCCCCCATGGCCACCGCGGCTGTGGCCCGCCTCGCTCCCCGAGGCCGTCTCGCTCTGATCGGCCTCGGCCCCGGCGCGCGCGACCTGCTCCCGCCCCGCGCCGTCGCCGAGCTTCGCCGCGCGTCTGTCGTCATCGGCCTCGATCAGTACCTCGACCAGATCCGCGACCTCCTTCGTCCCGGTACCGAAGTCCGCGCGACCGGCCTGGGCAGCGAGGAGGCGCGCGCACGCGATGCCGTCGAGACCGCGCGGGAGGGCCGGGCGGTCGCACTCATCGGCTCGGGCGACTCCGGCCTCTATGCCATGGCCAGCCCTGCTCTCGACCTCTTCGCCGACCTCGATGACGTCGACGTCGTCGGCGTCCCCGGCATCACCGCGTCGCTCGCCGCGGCGAACATCCTCGGCGCGCCGCTCGGGCACGACCACGCCGTCATCTCGCTCTCCGACCTGCACACGCCGTGGCCCGCCATCGAGCGCCGGGTGACCGCGGCCGCGCAGGGCGACTTCGTCACCGTCTTCTACAACCCGCGCAGCAAGGGCCGCGACTGGCAGCTCGGCCACGCGCTCGACATCCTCCGGCGGCACCGGCCGCCGACCACTCCCGTCGGCTGCGTGCGCGACGCGTCGCGGCCCGGCGAGCGCGCGTGGATCAGTGCTCTGAGCGACTTCGATCCGGTCGACGTCGACATGTACACCATCGTCCTGGTCGGCAGCTCCCACACGCGCGTCGCCGCCGGCCGCATGGTCACGCCGCGCGGCTACACCTGGAGCGGCGCATGAGCACCCTGATCGCCGAAGTCCGTGCCTGCCAAGGCTGCGGTGCCTGCCTGCTCACGTGCCCCGAGCACGCCATCCGGCCCAGCGCCGCCGCCTTGGCCGCCCCGGCCGCAACCCTGGTCGTCCAGCCCGACCGGTGCACCGGCTGTGGCGAGTGCGTCGAGGTATGCCCGGTCGACGCCATCGTCCTCATCGAGTCGGAGCGCACCTCATGACCGCCCGCGCCGTCCACCCCATCGAAGCCGAGTCCTACCGCATCCTGCGCGCGCAGCTCGACACCTCATCCCTCCCGCCGTACACGAGGGCCGTCGTCGAGCGCATCATCCACGCCAGCGCCGACTTCGACTACGCCACGGACCTCGTCACCGACGAAGCCGTCCTCGCCGAAGCCGCCGCCGCGCTCCAGAGCGGTGCTCCCATCGTCGCCGACGTCGAGATGGTCGCCGCGGGCATCACCCGCCGCGATGCACTCTGCGCGATCAAGGACCCTGCCGCCCCGAAGCTGGCCGCTGACAAGAGCATCACCCGCTCCGCCGCCGCGCTCCGCATCGCCGCTACGCAGGCCGGCCCCGGCGCCGTCTACGTCATCGGCTGCGCGCCGACCGCGCTCTTCGAGCTCATCGCGATCGCCGAGCAAGCCCGCCCCGCCCTCGTCATCGGCCTGCCGGTCGGTTTCGTCGGCGCGGCGGAATCGAAGGCGGCGCTTAGGGAATCCGGCCTGCCCGCGGTCTCGAACGTCTCCGGCAAGGGCGGCTCAGCCGTCGCCGCCGCAGCACTCAATGCTCTGATCTACGAAGACTTGGTAAGAGACACAGCCCTGGGGAAAGAAGGCACCCTTTCATGACCGCCCTGCTGATCGTCGGCCACGGAACCCGCGACGCCGAGGGCGCCCAGGACTTCCGCGCCTTCGTGCAACGCGTGGCCCGCCGAGCGCCGCAGGTTGTTGAAGCGGTGGACGGCGGCTTCATCGAGCTTTCCGCGCCCCCCGTCGGCGAGGCCGTCACCCGCCTGGTCGAAGCGGGCCACCGCCGCGTGGCCGCCGTCCCGCTGGTCCTGGTCGCCGCCGGCCACGCCAAGGGCGACATCCCCGGATCTCTGAACCGCGAGCGCCTGCGCCACCCGGGCCTGTCCTTCTCCTACGGACGCCCCCTCGGCGTCCACCCGACGATCCTGTCGCTGCTCGAAGCCCGGCTGGACACCGTCCTGCCCCGCGAGGAGCGCGCCGACGCCGCCGTCCTGCTCGTCGGCCGCGGCTCGACCGATCCCGACGCCAACGCCGAGGTCTACCGCGCCGCACGCCTGCTCTGGGAAGGCCGTGGCATCGGCATGGTGGAGACCGCCTTCGTCTCCCTCGCGCATCCGTCGGTCGAAGAGGGCCTGGAGCGCTGCCGGCGCCTCGGCGCCAAGCGCATCGTGGTCCTGCCCTACTTCCTCTTCCGCGGCGTGCTGCCGGACCGGATCGCCGAGCAGGCCGCCGGCTACGACGTCGCCCCGGTCATCGGCGACTGCGACGAGCTCGCCGACCTGGTCCTGGAACGCCATGCCGAAGCCGTCGCCGGCGACATCCGGATGAACTGCGACACCTGCGTCTACCGCATCGCCATGCCAGGGTTCGAAGACAAGGTCGGCGCCGCCCAGGCGCCGCACCACCATCCCGACGAGGACGGCCACAGCCACGGTCATGGCCACGGCCACCATTCCCGCGCACACTCGCATGGATGAGGACCTCCGTCACCACGGCGACGCGGAGCTGCGCGAGGCGCCGAGGCCGATCAGCCACGACTTCGCCGTCAACGTGCGCCTCGCCAAGCCGCCGCGCTGGCTCCGTGACCGCCTCGCCGACGGCCTGGAAACCCTCGCCGCGTACCCCGACCCGACCGCCGCGACCGAGGCTGTCGCCGCACGTCACGGCCGTGCACCGGGGGAGGTGCTGCTCACCTCGGGGGCGGCCGAGGCCTTCGTGCTGCTCGCCAGGGTCCTGCGACCGCGTCGCGCGCTCGTCGTGCATCCGCAGTTCACCGAACCCGAAGCCGCGCTGAGAGCCGCCGGGCACCACGTCGACCGCCATGTTCTGACCGGCGACTTCACCCTCGACCCGGCAGCGGTCCCCGCCGAGGCCGACGTCGTCATGCTCGGCAACCCGACGAACCCGACCTCGGTGCTCCACCCCGCATCCGCCATTGAGCGGCTCTGTAAGCCGGGCCGCACCATCGTCGTCGACGAAGCCTTCATGGACGCGATCCCCGGCGAGACCGAAACCCTGGCCGGCCACCCCGACATCATCGTCATCAGAAGCCTGACGAAGACCTGGGGCCTGGCGGGCCTGCGCGCCGGCTACGTCCTCGGCCCGGCCGGGCTGATCAGCACCCTGAAGGAGGCCCAGCCGCTCTGGTCGGTCTCCTCTTTGGCCCTCATCGCCGCCGAAGCGGTCTGCGCCCCGGACGCCGTCGCCGAGGCCGAGACCCTCGCCAAGCAGGCCGACCAGGACCGCGACCACCTCCTGGCGCGTCTCGCCGAGCTCCCCGGCGTCACGGTCCCGGCCGCCTCCCGCGCTCCCTTCGTGCTGGTCAGAACCCCGAACGCGGCGGAGATCCGCACACGTCTGCGCGCCGAGGGCATCGCCGTCCGCCGCGGCGACACCTTCCCCGGCCTGGGCCCCGGATGGCTGCGCCTGGCAGTGCGCGACCGCACCGCCACCGACCTGCTCCTCGACCGCTGGCAGCAGCTCACCGCGACGGGCCGGTAAGCCTCGGGATAGGGTCCTACCCATGAGCAGCAGCTACCTCGATGCCGCCGACCAGGCCGTGGAGCACGCGCTCGCGCTGGGAGCCCGCTACGCCGACGCCCGCGTCATGCACCGCCGCACCGAGTCCATGTCCGCCCGCAACGGCGCCGTGGAGGCGCTGGACCAGGGCGAGACGGTCGGCATCGGGGTGCGGGCGCTCGTCGGGTCCGGCTGGGGCTTCTTCGCGACGCCGCATCTGGACGCGCCCTCGGTCCGGGCCGCCGGACGGCAGGCGGTGGAGATCGCCAAGGCCTCCTCTCGCGTGCCCGGTCCGGCATCCATGATCCCGGCCGATCCCGAAGTCGGCAGCTGGTCCAGCCGGTGCGAGGTGGATCCGCTGGAGGTGCCGCTGTCGGACAAGGGCGATCTGCTGACGTCGGCCACCGCCGAGATGCGCGAGCAGGGTGCTGACATCGCCACCGGCGTCTACCAGATCTGGGACACCCGCAAGTGGTTCGTCTCCTCCGAGGGCCACCGCATCGACCAGCACATCCGCGAGTGCGGCGGCGGCATCTCGGCCACCGCGGTCGGCGAGCGCGAGACCCAGGTCCGCTCCTATCCCTCGCGGCGCGGCCAGTACGGCACCCGCGGCTGGGAGCTGGTCGCCGAGCTGGACCTGGCCTCGCAGGCCGCGAGGGTCGCCGACGAGGCCCAGGCGCTGCTGCGCGCCCCGCAGTGCCCGTCCGGCCAGATGACGCTCATCCTCGGCGGCGAACAGCTGGCGCTGCAGATCCACGAGTCCGTCGGCCACGCCATCGAGCTGGACCGCATCCTGGGCTGGGAGGCGGCGTACGCCGGCACCTCGTGGCTGGACCTCGCCGAACTCGGCACGCTCCGCTATGGCAGCGAGCTGATGAACATCGTCATCGACGCCACCCATCCCGGCGCCCTGGGCTCCTTCGGCTACGACGACGAGGGCACCAAGGCCGGCAGGCACGACGCGGTCCGCAACGGCATCTGGACCGGCGTGCTGGCCGGCCGGGAGAGCGCCGCGGTCGCGGGGCTCGACTACGCCGGCAGCGTGCGCTCGACGGACTGGTCGCGGCTGCCGATGGTGCGCATGACCAACGTCGGCCTGGAGCCGGGACCGCACACGCTGGAGGAGATCATCGCCGCTACCGACGACGGGATCTTCATGGATCTGAACCGGTCGTGGTCGATCGACGACAAGAGACTGAACTTCCAGTTCGGCTGCGAGGTCGGCTACGAGGTCACAGGAGGCAAGCTCGGCCGGATGGTGAAGAACCCCACCTACACCGGCATCGGCCCGGTGTTCTGGCAGAGCATGGACATGCTCTCGAACGAGATCGTCGCCTGGGGCACGCCGAACTGCGGCAAGGGCCAGCCCGGCCAGGTCGGGCACACCGGCCACCCGGCGGCGCCGGCCCGGTTCCAGAACGTGCGAGTGGGGGTGCGGGGATGAGCACGGACACCGACACCGTCGACACCGCGGCGCGGACGGAGACCGCCGAGCGGGTGCTGCAGGCTGCGCGCACGGCCGTCGGCAGTTCGGCGGACGTGGACGTGACGGTCGAGCACGAGCATCTCGCGCTGACCCGCTTCGCCAACTCCTACATCCACCAGAACGTCGCCAGCGACACCGACACGATCACTTTGCGCATCCACGCCGAAGGCCGCACCGCGATCAACGCCACGACGGTCACCGACGACGCGGGCCTGGCGGCCCTGGTCGAGCGCACGGTCGCGGCCGTCCGGCTCTCGCCGGCCGATCCGGGCTGGGCCGGCCTGTCCGATCCCGCGACGTTGCCGGTCCCGACGGCCGTGCCGGACCCGGCGACCGGCACCGCCGATCCGGAGGCGCGGGCCGAGCAGGTGAAGGCGTTCGTGGACGCGGTCGGCGAGCTCACCTCGGCCGGGTTCTACCGGAACCGGCTGGTCGTGACGGCGTATGCGAACTCTGAGGGGCAGAGCGTCCACGGGACGGTCGTCGAGGCCGTGCTCGACGGCATCGCCAAGACCGAGACCTCCGACGGCACCGGGCGCCAGGCCTCGCGGCGTATGGGCGATCTGGACGGCGCCGCGCTCGGGGCGCGGGCCAAGGCCAAGGCGCTGGCGTCGCAGAACCCTGTCGAGATCGAGCCCGGCGAGTACGAGGTCGTGCTGGAGCCGACGGCGGTCAGCGACGTGCTGTGGATCCTGGCCGGCTTCGGCTTCAACGGCAAGGCGCTGACCGAGGGCACCTCGTTCGTCCGGCTCGGGGAGCAGCAGTTCGACCCGTCGGTGACGCTGGTCGACGATCCCCTGTCCGGACCGGCCGCCGGTCGCCTCTTCGACGCCGAGGGTACCCCGCGCGACCGGCTGGTCCTGGTGCGCGACGGCGTGACGCGGGCCGTGGTACACGACCGCCGTTCGGCCCGCGAAGCCGGCGGCGGCGCGACCAGCACCGGCCACGCCGACCCGACGAGCGCCGTATACGGCCCCGAGCCGATCAACGTGCGCCTGGAGCCGACGGTCGGGCTGGCACCGATCGAGGTCGAGGGACCGGCGGCGGACTCCTCGGTGCAGGCACTGGTCGCGCGGGTGCGGCGCGGATTGCTGGTGACAGACCACTGGTATACGCGGTGCCTGGACCCGCGGCGCCTGGTGATGACGGGTTTGACGCGCAACGGCGTGTGGCTGATCGAGAACGGCGAGATCACCCGGCCGGTGACGAACCTGCGCTTCACCCAGTCCTATCCGGAGGCGCTCGCGCCGGGGCGCGTGCTGGGCATCGGGACGTATGCGCCGGCTTTCGCCTCGCGGTACGGGGAGCATTCGGCGATGGCGCCGGCGCTGCACTTGGCCGGCTGGAACTTCACCGGTGGTGCCAGCGGCTGATTCAGCCTGTGGTGATGACCGCGACGATCCGAGCGTCGGGAGCGAACGTCCCGGCCTCCATCATCTGCGTGATGCCGTACAGCATCTTCGCCACATAGATCCGGTCCACCTCGAATCCGCGCTCGGCCCCGAACTGCGCCGCGAATGCCTCCAGCTCCGGCGGCACCTTCGCGTAGCCGCCGAAGTGGTAGCCGTCCTCGACGTGCCAGTTGTCGAAGACCTTCCTGTAGGTCTGCCGCTGCAGCTCGGCGACTTCCTTCGTCAGGAAGCCGCCCTTCAACGCCGCGAACCCGATCGCCCGCTGCCCCTCGCCGAGCCCGGCCGCGATCCCCGCGAGTGTCCCGCCGGTTCCGACCGGGCAGCAGATCACATCGAAGGGCTCTGCGATTTCGCCAGGCAGCTCCGCGCAGCCTCGTACCGCTGCCGGATTCGATCCACCCTCCGGAATCAAGAAGAACTCGCCGAAGAAGCTCTCCAGCCGTCGCCGCATCTCGGCCGACTTCTTCGTCCGGTACTTCTCCCGATCCATGTACATCAAGTGCATGCCCTGTGAGACCGAGAACGCCAGCGAATCGTTCAGCGGCAGGTGTTCCTCGCCGCGGATCACTCCGATCGTCGCGAAGCCCTCGGCTCGGCCGGCCGCCGCGACCGCGCGGATGTGGTTCGAGTACGCGCCGCCGAAGGTCAGCAGCCGCGTGGCGCCGGCCTTGTGCGCCTTCTCCAGGTTGTACTTCAGCTTGCGCGGCTTGTTGCTGTCGAAGTGCAGGATCAGTTCGCTCATCGCAGCCGGTGGTCCAATCCGGTGTGCCGCCGGCCCGCCGACATCGTCCGGATCGCCTGCGCCAGCGCCCGTTTCGAGCCGACCAGCACCACCAGCTTCTTCGCCCGCGTCACCGCCGTGTACAGCAGGTTCCGCTGCAGCATCATCCAGGCGCTCATCGTCACCGGCACCACGACCACGGGGTACTCGGAGCCCTGCGACCGGTGCACGGTCATGGCGTACGCGTGCTGGAGCTCGTCCAGCTCGGCGAACTCATAGGCGACGTCCTCGTCCTCGTCGGTCCGCACCACCAGCGTCTGCTCCTCCAGCACCATCGAGGTGATGACGCCGCCGGTGCCGTTGAAGACGCCGTTCTTGCCCTTGTCGTAGTTGTTGCGGATCTGCGTCACCTTGTCGCCGACGCGGAACGTGCGGCCGCCGAAGCGCTTCTCCGGCCGCGAGGGCTGCGACGGCGTCAGCGTCTCCTGCAGCAGGCCGTTCAGCGTCCCGGCGCCGGCCGGTCCGCGGTGCATCGGGGTCAGGACCTGGATGTCGCGGCGTGGATCGAAGCCGAAACGCTTCGGGATGCGCGTCGTGGCCAGCTCCACGGCCACGCGCGCGGCGTCCTCGGTCTCGTCCTCCACGAACAGGAAGAAGTCGTTGAAACCCTCCAGCTGCAACGGTTTGCCCGAGTTGATCCGGTGTGCGTTGACCACCACGCCGGACTGCTGCGCCTGCCGGAACACCTGCGTCAGCCGCACGCGCGGCACCCGCGGCGCGGCCAGCAGATCGCGCAGCACCTCGCCGGCGCCGACCGAGGGGAGCTGGTCCACGTCCCCGACCAGCAGCAGGTGGGCACCCGGCGCGACGGCTTTGGCGAGCTTGTTGGCCAGCAGCACGTCCAGCATGGAGGCCTCATCGACGACCACGAGGTCGGCCTCCAGCGGCCGGTCCCGGTCGTACGCCGCGTCGCCGCCGGGCTTGAGCTCCAGCAGCCGGTGCACGGTCATCGCCTCGGCGCCGGTCAGCTCGGTCAGCCGCTTGGCCGCCTTGCCGGTCGGCGCGGCCAGCACCACGCGTGCGCGCTTGGCCTGCGCCAGCTCCACGATCGAGCGCACCGTGAACGACTTGCCGCAGCCCGGGCCGCCCGTCAGGACGCTGACTTTCGACGTCAGCGCCTGCTTCACCGCCTCGGTCTGCTCCGGGGCGAGGTCCGCGCCGGTCCGGTCCTTCAGCCACCCCAGCGCCTTGTCCCAGTCCACCGACGCGAACGAGCCGAGGCGGTCGTCCTGCGCCTCCAGCAGGCGCCGCAACTGCGCGGCCAGCGAGACCTCGGCGCGGTGGAACGGCACCAGGTAGATCGCGCGGATCGGCTCCTCGGGGTCGTAGCCGTCCGGATCCGGGAGGTCCTCGGCGACCACGCCCTCGGCCTCGATGAGCTGGTCCAGGCATTGCGAGGTCAGGTCGAGCGGGACCGTCAGGATCTTGACGGACTCCTCGAGCAGCTTCTCGCGCGGCAGGTAGCAGTTGCCGGCGTCAGAGCTCTGGGACAGTGCGTACTGGATGCCGGCCTTCACGCGCTCGGGCGAATCGTGCGGGATCCCGACGGCCACCGCGATCGCGTCGGCGGTCTTGAAGCCGATGCCCCACACGTCCGAGGCGAGCTTGTAGGGCTCCTGCTTCACCACGTCGATCGAGGCGTCGCCGTACTCCTTGTAGATCCGCACCGAGATCGACGTCGTCACCCCGACCGACTGCAGGAAGACCATGACCTCCTTGATGGCCTTCTGCTCGATCCAGGCCGCCGCGATCAGCTTGGTGCGCTTGGGTCCCAGGCTCGGGACCTCGATCAGGCGCTGCGGGGACTCCTCGATCACGGTGAGTGTGTCCACGCCGAAGTGGCCGACGATCTTCTCCGCGGTCTTCGGTCCGATGCCCTTGATCAGCCCGGAGCCGAGGTACTTCTGGATGCCGGCGACGGTGGCCGGCAGCACGGTCGTGTAGTTCTCGACGGTGAACTGCTTCCCGTACTGCGGATGCGAGCCCCACCGGCCGCGCATCCGCAGCGATTCCCCGGGCTGCGCGCCGAGCAGGGCCCCGACCACCGTCAGCAGGTCGCCGGCGCCGCGGCCGGTGTCGACTCGGGCGACGGTGTAGCCGGTCTCCTCGTTGGCGAAGGTGATCCGCTCCAGGACGCCTTCGACGACCGACAGGGTGCCGTGCGGCTCGATGGTCGGTGCGGCCAAGAGTCCTTCTCCCGGTGCTAGGCGGGTTGAGTGGTCCTGTCGACTCTAGCGGCGGGCACGGACGCTTCGGAGACGATCGGCGACCGCCGCGGCGCCACGATCGCCACCAGCCCGGCCAGCACCACCAGGGAGCCGGCGACCTCCAGCGCGGTCATCCGCTCGCCGTTCGCGATCAGCGCCGCGAGGATGCCGACCGGCGGCACGCCGAGGGTGTAGGGCGCGACCGCCGAGGCCGGGTACTTGGTGATCAGCACGACCCAGGCACCCATGCCGACGAACGTCGACAGCAGCACGACGTAGAGCAGGCCGAGGACGGGACCGGCGTGAAGGTGCGCGAAGGCGTGGCCGATCCGGTGCGGGCCCTCGCTCAGCAGCGAGGTGAGCAACAGCGGGGGAGCGGCGTACAGGCTCGCCCAGACCATCAGCGCGAAGCCGTTTTCGGCGCCGGCCTTGCGGTTGCAGATCGAGCCCAGCGCCCAGGACGCGCCGGCCGCGATGGCCAGCAGCAGCGAGCTCAGCGGCACGTTCCCGCCGCGGCCGGCGCCGATGACGACCAGTCCGGCGACCGCGGCCGCGATCCCGGCCGCCTGGCGCGGGCCGGTCTTCTCCCCCAGCAGGAGCGCGGCGGCCAGCACGGTGAACGGCGCCTGGCTCTGCAGCACCAGGGAGGCCAGGCCGTCGGGCATCCCGTGGGCCATGCTGGTGAACAGCAGGACGTACTGGCCGAAGAACATGAAGGTGCTGATACCGGCGATCCAGTACCAGCGGACCTCCTTCGGGCGGGGGAAGAACAGGGCCGCCGTGCCGGTGAGGGCGAAGCGCAGGGCGGCGAGCAGGATCGGCGGGAAGCCGTCCAGGGCGTGGCTGATGGCGATGAAGTTCACGCCCCAGATCACGACGACGGCGAGCGCCAGGGCGATGTGGCGGGGATTGCGCATGAAAAAAGTGTGCGGGCGTACTATCGTTCAGGACCAGCGAATGATTCTGCTTCAGATCGTTAAGGTGGCCTGAATGATTGATGTGCGGCAACTGCGGACGCTGCGCGCTCTGGCCGACCACGGTACGGTCTCGGCGGCGGCCGAGGCGCTGTACCTGACGCCGTCGGCGGTGTCGCAGCAGCTGGCCGTGCTCAGCAAGAGTACCGGCTGCGAACTGCTGGAACGGCGGGGGCGCAACGTGGTGCTGACCGAGGCGGCGCGGGTGCTGGTCGGGCACGCGGACGCGGTGTTCGCGCAGCTGGAGCGTGCGCAGTCCGAGCTGCGGGCGATCTCGCCGGCGCCGATGACGGTGCGGATCGCGGGATTCCCGACGGCGGTGATGGCGGTCATCGCCCCGGCGATGAGGGCGCTGCGCGAGGCGCACGAGGAGTGGCGCTTCGAGATCGCCGACACCGAGAGCGAGGAGTCGGTCGCGCATCTCATCGACGGGACGGTCGACGTGGCTGTGGTGATGGCCGCGCCGAACCGGCCGTTGCTGGGGGATCCGCGGATCAGGATTCTGCCTTTGCTGGAGGAGGTCTATCACGCGGCGGTTCCCGCCGGTCACCGGTTGGCGGGGATGGCACAGATCGCGTTGACCGACCTGGTCGATGAGCCGTTCGTGCTGGCTGCCGAAGGGTTGTCGTGCCATGACCAGGTGACGGCCATCTGTGCCGACGCGGGGTTCCATCCGCGCGGCCGGTACCGGGCCACGGACTTCAGCGCGGCGCTGGCGTTGATCGCCAACGGGTTCGGGGTGACGCTGCTGCCGACGCTCGGTGTGCCGCCGCAGATGCCCGAGGGCGTGGTGCTGGTGCCGTTGAAGGAGGACTGGCCGCGGCGGGTGAGCTTGATCGCGGTGCGGACCGGGGCGGAGTATCCGGAGGTCGTCACGGCGCTCACCGAGGCCGCGGCTAAGCTGGTGCGATGATCATCGCGCGCGCCGGGACGGGTTCTCTGCTCGTCGCCGGTACGACCTCGGACGCCGGCAAGAGCCTGATCACGGCGGGGATCTGCCGGTGGCTGGCGCGGCAGGGGGTTCGGGTGGCGCCGTTCAAGGCGCAGAACATGTCGAACAACTCGATGGTCGTGCGCGGCGGTGCGGTGGGTGCTCCGGGCTCGCCGGGTGCGTCGGGCGCGCCCGGTTCGCCGGCGGGCGCCGAGATCGGGCGGGCCCAGGTCATGCAGGCCGCGGCGGCCGGGGTCGAGCCCGAGGTGGCGATGAACCCGGTGCTGCTCAAGCCGGGCAGCGACCGGACGAGTCAGGTCGTGTTGCTCGGGAAGGTGTTCGCCGAGGCGTCGGCGACGTCGTACCAGGAGCTGAAGCCCCGGCTGCGCGAGGCCGTGCTCGCGGCGTATCAGGACTTGAAGTCGCGGTTCGACGTGGTGATCTGTGAGGGCGCCGGGTCGCCGGCCGAGATCAACCTGCGCGACGGGGACCTGGTCAACATGGGGCTGGCCCGGCCGCTGGGGATGCCGGTGGTGGTGGTCGGTGACATCGACCGGGGCGGGGTGTTCGCGGCTTTCCACGGGACCGTGGCATTGCTGGACGCCGAGGATCAGCGGCTCATATCAGGGTTCATCATCAACAAGTTCCGCGGCGACCCTTCGCTTCTGACGCCCGGACTCCGGCAGATCGAGGGCTTCTCGGGGCGGCCGGTGCTGGGTGTGGTGCCCTGGCTGCCGGGGATCCGGTTGGACGCTGAGGACGCGTTGCCGATCGAGGCTTATGCGGCGTCGGCTTCTGCTGCCCGGCACGATGGCGGCTCGCGGCTACGCGTCGCGGTGGTGCGCTTCCCCCGCGTCTCGAACTTCACCGACGTCGACGCGCTGGCCATCGAGCCGGGCGTGGACGTGGAGTTCACGGCGTCGGCCGCGGCGGTGGAGTCGGCGGACCTGGTGGTGCTGCCGGGGACGAAGTCGACGGTGGCGGATCTGGCCTGGCTGCGCGAGCGGGGGCTGGAGGCGGCGCTGGCGAAGCGGGCGGCCTCGGGGCGCCCGATCCTGGGGATCTGCGGCGGATACCAGATGCTCGGCAGCGAGATCGAGGACGAGGTCGAGTCGCGGCGCGGGACTGTGTCAGGGCTCGGGCTCCTGCCGGTCCGGACGGTCTTCGACCCGGTCAAAACCCTGACACGGCCGCAGGGCTTCGGTCTCGGGGAGCCGGTCGCCGGCTACGAGATCCACAACGGTCAGGTCGAGGTCACCGGCGGCGACACCCTTTTCACCGACGCGGCCGGCGCACCCCTGGAAGGCTGCCGCAACGGCGCGGTCTGGGGCACGATCTGGCACGGCGCGCTGGAGAGCGACGGCTTCCGCCGCGCGTACCTGGCGCACGTCGCGGCGGCCTGCGGCGTGAGCTTCGTGCCGGACCCGACGACGTCTTTCGCGGCGGAGCGGGAGAAGCAGCTCGACCGCCTGGGGGACGCGGTGGAGGAGCACTTGGACACGGAGCGGCTGTGGCGGCTGATTGAGGGCGGGCCCACGACAGGGCTGCCGTTGCTGCCGCCGGGAGCTTGAAGCCGAGAAGCCGGGTGTGGGCGGCGGCGTGCACGTCAGCGGGTGGTTGGGGTTGGCTGGTGCTGTGTGTGGTCGGTGCGGTTGGTCTGTGGTTTGACAGTCAAGGGCGTTTTCTTACGGCTTCGCACTGGTTTAAGAAGGATCCGCTGGGTGGCGCAGTTCGGTGGAGCGTGTCTGGGTCGCGCTGGCGGCCGGCGGTTGATGCTGGACACGACCGCGCACCGGTCCGAGTCACTGCGCACGCGTTGGGGTGGGCGGCTGGCGGCCGCGTTTGGTGGGCGCCGAAGATCAAGAGCAGGGCCTCCGGCGGGCGCTCTGCAACGGGGGGTGGGGCCGGGTTGCGCTGTCTTCCGGCGGTCGTTGCTTGTGGTCGCCTTTGTCCCGGATCCCTCGTCGCTGTCGTCGCCCGGAGGGAACCAGCCCGTCCTGGCGGTGTCCAGCCGCATCACACGCTGCTGTGGTCCGGCACCGTCCGGCCGGACACCGCCAGGCCGGGCTGGTTGTGCAAGCACCGCCGACAGCGACGAGGGATCCGGGACCACCCCACCTGTGGGAAGGATTCCCGCGCCTCATGCCTGCAAAGTCGCGGCCGCACGTGCGTCGCGAAGTGGACCCCGTCCACACCACAGGGGTGGTGTCCCGGATCCCTCGTCGCTGTCGGCGGGCGTAGCCAAGCTGGCCGGGCCGGTGGTGTCCAGCCGAGCGTTTCCGCAGGCCAGCAGGTGTGATCCGGCTGGACACCACCGGACCGGCCTGCTTCCGTTAGGCGACGACAGCGACGAGGGATCCGGGACGAAGGCGACCACAAGCAGCACCGCCGCCCAACAACGCGACCCGCCCCACCCCCCGTTGCAGAGCGCCCGCCGGAGGCCCTGCTCTTGATCTTCGGCGCCCACCAAACGCGGCCGCCAGCCGCCCACCCCAACGCGTGCGCAGTGACTCGGACCGGTGCGCGGTCGTGTCCAGCATCAACCGCCGGCCGCCAGCGCGACCCAGACACGCTCCACCGAACTGCGCCACCCAGCGGATCCTTCTTAAACCAGTGCGAAGCCGTAAGAAAACGCCCTTGACTGTCAAACCACAGACCAACCGCACCCACCCGCGCTACGACCACCACGAACCACGGAGGTCACAAGTGCCTGATTTCGTGCCTTCAGCTCCTACCGCACTCCCGTCCGCAGCAACTCCGCTCCCAGTGCCGTGCATTCGTGCCACGCCGCCTTGCCCTCGCGGCGCGTCGCTACGAGCCCGGCTTCGCGTAGCGCGGTGGCGTGCTGGGACGCGGAAGCCGCGCTGATGCCCAGGTCCTGGGCGAGGCTGCCCGTCGTGCGCTGCTCCGCCAGGGCCTCCAGGACCTGGGCGCGGGTGCGGCCCAGGAGGGTGCCGAGGGGGTCCGTGTCCTGCGGCTCCGGCAGGAGGGGGAGCGGGGTGAGGGCCGGGTAGACGAGCAGCTTTGTGCTGTCCGTGTGGGTGCCGATCAGGGGCGCTCCGGCCCACATCGCGCAGGGGTACAGGGTCAGGCCGCGGCCGGCCAGGTCGAAGTCGACCTGCTTCTCCGGGGCGAGGTGCCAGGTCAGGCCCTCCATGCGGGAGCCCGGCAGCAGCGACTCCAGGCATGCGCCGAGGCCGGTGCGGCCCCAGCGGCTGGTGCGCCAGGCCACCTCCGCGTGGAAGCCCGCGCGCAGGCGGCGCTGCCAGGTCTCCGTCAGGATGCTGCTATAGGCCGCCTGCATGCCCGTCAGCAGCTCCCGCCACGCGTCGCGCTCCCGGTCCGCGATGCGGCGCGTCCAGGTCGTCAGCGGCCTGCCCAGGCCGACGACGCGCGCCAGCTCCTGCCGTACTTCGCCGCGGGGTGCGGCCGCCACCCGGTCGAAGCTTTCCTCGACGTCTGCGATGGGCGGGTCCAGGAACTGCGGTCCGCGCCCGCAGGGCGGCACCAGATCCAGCAACGGCCGCGCACGCATCGGCAGAGAACGCGCCGCTGATACGCGCCATCGGGTGAACACCGGGTCGGCGGACGGGTTGTGCAGCGTCGCGAGGGCCAATCCCAGTTCCAGCAGCGGCGCCGGCTCCTCGGCGAACCGGACGCGCAGCAGGTCGTCGGGGGTGAAGTGGATCCGCATGCCGTCCTCACGTTTCAGCGTGGGCTGAAGTGATCGCCCCGGGAAGTGGGCGCTTCCAGAGTGAAGACGTGTCTCGCGCCCTGTCAGGACGCGGTTGCGAACGACACGAAACGACACGAAGGGATAACCACCATGCGCAAGCGCATCCTCGGCGTCGCCTTCTCGGCCGCTTTGCTGGCAGCCGCATCGCCGGCGATCGCCTCGGCCGGCACCGCGAGCACCGCCGGTACCGGCGGCTGGACGCCGGTCACCTACGCCCCGCGCGACTACGCGGCGGGCAACGTCTGCTCCTTCGAGCTCAAAGAAGACCTCCCCACCCAAGCCGTCGAGCAGCGCATCGTCGCCACCTACCCCGACGGCAGCCCGCTGCGCACCGACTTCCGCGGCCCCCTGATCGCCCGCTTCACCAACGTGGCCACCGGCGCGCAGATCGACGAGGACCTGTCCGGCGTGGGCACGCTCTACAACCTTCCGGACAAGTCGAGCCTGTGGACCGTGCCGGACAACATCGGCCTCACCGTCCACGCCGGCGACCCGTACCACGCGCAGGGCGAATACGTGCTCAGCGGAGGCGAGGTCATCTCGATCTCGCCGGCGGGCCAGCCCGCGGTGCTGTATCAGAGCAAGGTCACCGACGTCTGCGCGGCGCTGTCGTGATCCAGACCGGCAAGCGCCCGGGACCGGTGAGCATCGGCCCGGACCGATGACCGATCCGCGTCAGCCCGCCAGGTAGGCGGCGGCCCGCTGCCGCAGCGCCTCGTGCACCCCGTAGGCGGACGTGCCCGAAGGCAGGAAAGCCTTGCGCATCTTCGCGACCGACGTGTAGTTCGTGTCGCACACGTTCGCCAACGGCGACTCCACTCCCTGCGTCACCAGCTGGTACGCGTCCAACTCGGTCAAGCCGTAGTCCCGCGCGACCCACTGCACCAGGTCGAGCTGCGCGATCCGGAAAGCGTCCTCCAACGGACGCGCCGATCCCGCGGTCATGATGTGCGTGTCGGACTCCAGCCGGGGCCAGGGGGTGGGGACGCCCTTGATCAGCTCGATGGTGACCACCGAGTTCATCGCCGTCTCCACCGCCACCCCGCACGTCTCGCCCTCGCCCTGCCGGGCGTGCCCGTCCCCGAGGCTGAACATCGCACCCTCGACGTTCACCCCGAGGTAGCACGTCACCCCCGCGCGCATCTCCGGGGTGTCCATGTTGCCGCCGTGGGCGTCCGGGACCAGGGCCGAGCGCACTTCGAGGTTGGCCGGGGCCACGCCGACGGTGCCGTGCATCGGATCCATCGGGAGTTCGACCTCGATGTCGCTGTCCTGAGCCCGGAACAGGCACGTGCGGCGCTCGCGGTCCAGCTGCCAGATCCAGACCCGCTCCGGCAGCGGCGGCTGGAGCGTCGCCGTGGTGTGCGTGGACGTCAGCGCGCCGAACAGCGGCACGGTCGTCGAGGCGGCCCAGTCGCGCGCCGGCTCGATGGAGACGAAGTGCACCGCCAGCGTGTCGCCGGGTTCGGCGCCCTCGACGTAGAAGGGGCCGGTCTGCGGATTGAGGAACGGGAACTCGCAGACCTCGGTGACGAGGTCCTTCTCCGAGCGGACCCGGCCGGCGAAGCAGTCCTCGGTGAACACCTCCAGCGTGTCGCCGGACTTCACACGGGCCAGCGGCGGGGCGCCGCCGAAGGTCCAGACGTAGTCGCTTGGGGAGGGCTTGAAGGTCAGGACTGGGAGCGAGTTCGCCATGCCTAGCACTGTAGTCAGACGGACCGGCTCCCGGGGGCTTCGGTCAGGAGCCGGTGCGCCGAGGCCGGGAGCCGGCAGATCCAGGCTTCCGCGCCAGTAGAACCAGGCTCCTGCCCCGACGGCCCAGGCCTCTGCCCCGACGGCCCAGGCTCCTGCCCCGACGGCCCAGGCTTCTGCCCCGGCAGATCCAAGTTTCCGCGCCGGCAGATGCAGGCTTCTGCCCGGGCAGCCCAGGTCTCAGTAGCGTGCGGCGAGCGTGCGGACCAGCTTCTGCGCGACCGGGAGGGCCTCCTCGGCGGCGCGCTGCAGCGTCGCCCGCTCCTCGTCGGTGAGCGTCTCGAGCACCTTGTCCAGGTGCGCCAGGCGCGTGTTCCACCGGTTGTGCAGCGTCTGGTCCCCGGCGGCGGTGAGCTCCACGAGCACCACGCGGCCGTCGGTGGGGTCGGCGACCCGGGCCACCAGGCCGGCGTCCTCCAGGCGGCGCAGCAGCTGCGTCATCGACGGCTGGGTCACGCCCTGGGCGTTGGCCAGCGAGGTGATGCGCTGCGGCCCGCGCCGCTGCAGGGAGCCGAGGGTGGCGGCGGCGGTCAGGCTGAGCCCGTCCGGGGCCGGCACGTGCCGCATCATCAGCACCGTGACGGTCTCGAAGAGCTCGCCCACCGCGGCCGGGTTCTGGTCCACGCCCATAATTGTATCGTCCATCTATATAGTTTAACTATGCAATGTGGCTCACGACCGGGCGGCGCACGGCGGGACTCGGCCGGGACCCGCCGCGCCGGCCCGGATCACTCCCAGGGCGCGCGCTTTTCCAGCAGCGTGCGGCCGAACTCGGCCATCTTCGTCGCGTACTCCTCGGTCCACCCGGTCAGCAGCGCCAGGTCCGCCACCGGCATCCGGTCGAAGCGGCGCGGGTCGGTCAGCCGCGCGGCGGCGACCGCCTGGTAGTGCTCGGCGCGGCTGGCCGAGGCGCGGAAGGCGTCGGCCAGCTCGGTGCTGCGGGAGAGCAGCTGGAGCGGGTCCTCGATGGCGTCCAGGCCGAAGAACGACTCGGTGTCGACCGGCACCGCCGCCGGGGGTTCGCCGGTCAGGTGCAGGGGCCGCTTCTTGGGTTCGGGCTTGGAGGGCATGCCTTGATCGTAGGACTTACCGCTTCTGGAAGTCCGCCACCCGCCTGGCGGCGGCCTGCGAGGCCGAGAGCGTGAGGTCGTCGTTGGTGTGCCCGTCGACGCGGGTCTGCGCGATCAGCACGACGAGGTCGTCCTGCTGCATCAGCACGACGTTCATCTCCATGGAGGCGATGCCGAACTTCGCGGAGGTGTGCCAGGCGTGCGAGGCGGTGCCGACCCGCGGGAGGTCCAGCGGGGTCGCGTGCAGGGTCACGGACAGGCCCTCCTCCATGACCTTCACCGAACCGCAGGAGGTCAGCGCGGCGGACGCCTTGTCGACCAGGCTCGCCGCGGACTCGCCGCGCGGTTGGATGATCGCCTCGTCCACATAGTCGTCGAGGGCTCCCTTGGTCCACTCGGCCTGCGCCTGGTCGGCGATGTTCGACTGCTGAAGTACCTCCAGGCCGGCGCAGCCCTTGATGAGGCCGGGGAGGTTGCGCTGGGTCAGGCCCTCGGAACGGAAGCCGGACGGGAGGTCGGAGAGCTGGATGAGGGCCGGGGCCAGGCGGGCGCTGGAGGTGGACGGCGCCGTGGACGGGGCCGGCGTGCTGGTGCCGGCCGTCGCCGGAGCGGGGGCCGAGGGCGTCGTGCTCGTCGGCGCGGTCTTCGCGGCCTGCGCCGAAGCCGCCTGGCCCGACGTCTTCGAGCCGCCGCATCCGGCCAGCACCGCGAGCGCCGCGGTGGCCGCCGCGGCCGTGCCGAGCAGCGTTCGGATCCGCATGGTCGTCCCTCCTGACGGTGAACACTGATCGTCCATCCTGCCCGAACGGCGCAGTGGATGCCGCCTGATCGTGGTCGCTCATCGTTAGGCTCGCCGCGTGACAGATGCGACGACCACCCCGATCCCCGCCCTCGTTTCCGGCTTGAACCGCGACCTGGACGGTCTGGGCACCGCGGCCCGCGCCACCTACGACCAGCAGTACCACAAGAGCGAGTTCGCTCACATGGGCGTCCCGGTGCCGGACCTGCGCAAGCTGGTGAAGGGGATGTACAAGGAGATCGGCGGCCGGCGCGCGACCCACGACGACGTCACCGGCCTGGCCGCGGCGCTGTGGGACACCGACGTCTACGAGCGCAGGCTCGCGGCGGTGTTCGTCCTGGCCCAGGGCGTCCGGCTGCTGACGGCCGGGGACCTGCAGGACCTGACGCTGATGCTCCGCGACGCGCCGATGTGGTCGCTGGTCGATCCGCTGGCGGGGGACGTGGCGGGCAAGATCGTGCTGCGCGACCGGGAGGGCACCTCGCGCACCCTGGACCTGTGGGCCGGCGACGGCGACTTCTGGCTGCGGCGCGCGTCGCTGCTGGCGCTGATCCCGGGGATCCGCGAGGGCAGGCCGGACCTGGTCCGCTTCACGCGCTACGCGGACCCGATGGTGGACGAGCGCGAGTTCTTCATCCGCAAGGCGATCGGCTGGGTGCTGCGCGAGATCGCGCACAAGGACCCGACGTGGGTCGCGGCGTGGGTGACCGCGAGGCTGGACCGGCTGGCGGGCGTGACGTTCCGCGAGGCGGTGCGGCGGCTGCCGGAGGACACGGCGGCGCGGCTGACCGCGGAGTTCAAGGCGGCCGGCGGCGGGCGCGGGAACCGGGCCGCCAGCGGGGCGGGAACCCGCGTGGCGGCCTGAAGCGGGTGCCCGACGGTAGGTTCGGGCTATGCGGAGCGTGAGCGCGGACGAGGTGCGGTGGCTGCGGGTGCGCGCTCAGGGCTTGGCGGGCGACGCGAGCGGTTCCGTGGCCGACGCGGTTCGCGCCGCGGCAGCGGTTCAGGCGCAGGCGGCGGGCCCGGCACGCCTGCAGATCCGGTCACGCACCCAAGGTCTGCGCGCCGCCGACGTCGACGCGGCCGTCGCCGAGCGCGCGGTCGTCCGGACCTGGCTGATGCGCGGCACGATCCACATGGTCGCCGCCGACGACCTGCGGCCCTTCCTGTCAGTGCTCGGACCGGTCAATCTCGCGGCGGGACGGCGCAGGCGCGAGCAGCTCGGACTCACCGAAGCGTTGTGCGCCAGAGCTGTGGACGCATTACAAGAGGTCCTCGCCGGCGGCAGAGCTCTGACGCGCGCCGAGATCGTCGCCGAACTCGCCGACCACGGCGTCGTCATCGATCTCAAGACCCAGCAGCCGCCGCATCTGCTCGCGTTCGCCGCCAACAGCGCCCTGATCTGCCGCGGACCCGACGCCGTCCGCGATGAGCCCACCTACGTCCTGCTCGACGAGTGGCTGAAGCCGTCGGACGCCGCGTCGCCCGATCGCGAACGGGCCCTCCACCAGCTCGCCGAGCGCTACTTCACCGCCTACGGCCCCGCGACCACCCTCGATCTCGCCACGTGGTCCGGTCTGCCCGCCGCCGACGCCAACGCCGCGTTCGACCTCGTCCGCGACAGCCTCGACGAGGTCGGCTACGACAACCACCGCCTGTTCGTCCCGCGTGGCGCGGAACCCGCCCCGCCCGAGCAGCCGCACCGTCTCCTTGCGCGCTTCGACCCCTACCTGCTGGGCCATCGCTCCCGCGAACTGATCCTGGACCCGGCGTTCGCCAAGCTCGTCAATGCAGGCGGGGGGATGATCGCGCAGACGATGCTCAACGCCGGCCGCGTCGTCGGCACGTGGAAATCCGGACGGCTGGAGCCGTTCGAGGAGCTGTCCGCCGCCGACGGCGAAGCCTGGCAGCCCGAACTGGCCGCCGCCGCGGCGTTCTGACCACGAAGCCATCCCTCAACAGGAGTAATCCCGCACTTCAGCGGGCATCTGCCAGCTGGCGGTCTTTGCCATCACAGCTCTCAGCGCGCATACACGACAACGAAATCCCGTTCGTTCCCGGACGTGAACCGTCCCGCCGGCCCGAGCCACGACGCCGGCTGGGTCCAGCGTCCCTCCGCATACGTCCCGAAGATCGGTCGCGTGAAGTTGATGTCCAACTCCATGGCGCGCACCGCGCCGGCCTGCTGGAGGTATTGCGCCAGCTGGAGGGGGGACGCTCCGTGAACCGCCGCGTAGATCACTTCGCCGTCCGCCGTCACCCCGATCCCCGAGCGGTTGCCGTGCACGTCCGCCGAGTTGTTGGTGAAACCCCAGGTCCGTTCGTCCGCCGCGGTCCCGTCGTTGAGGTCCGCCGCCAGCTTGCCGCCGTTGATCAGCAGCGCCAGGTTCTGCCGGACGCCGGCCACGTCGGTGCTCGGCAGCCCGCCGGGCCACGCCAGGACGTCCATCGACCCGTCCTTGTAGAAGACCTCCGAGGCGGTCCCGGTCCGCAACGGCCCGTACACCGTCCGCCCGCCCAGGTAGAAACCGCCCCAGGAAGCGTTGTTGCCCATGAGGAACCCCCCGTTCCACCCGGCGACGAGCCCGCTCGTGCTCGCGGCGCTGCCGCCCGGCCACCCGGACCCGCCGGGCACCTGCGAGCCGGCGTGCAGCACGAAGCGCACCGCCGCGGGGTCGAACCGTGCGGCGAACGCGGAGGAGTCCCCGGCGAGCTCGACGCCCGCCCGGACCGAGTGCCACGCCGGCGGCTGCCCGACCGGCTCGGAGTCGAGGTACGCCGGGACCGGCGTGGTCGGTCCGGCGGCGGAGGACCCCGGCGCGACCGGAACGTGGGTCGAAGCGCTGGAGGACGGCGATTGCGGGGCCGAGGGCGTGGCGCCCGGGCTGCTTGACGCCCCTGAAGCCCCTGAAGCACCCGAAGCCGGAACAGCGGTCTTCGCTCCCGACGCCCCCGGAGCGGCAACGCTCTTGCCGGTCGGAGCGTCGTGCGAGGCGGACCCCGACCCACTCGAAGAACACCCGGCCACGCCGAACAGGACCGATGCGGCGGCGACACCGAGACGTCTTCCGAACATGCTGCTCACGTGGATCACTGTAGATGTTCATCCGGAGTCAACGCTAAGTGACTTACCGATGACGGTCAGTCCAGCGTATTGTTGTATCAGGACCCGACAACCCCGATGAGAGCGCGTATAAGGGAAGCCATGACGGGGACGATCGATCAAGGGTTCCAGGCCAACGAGAACAAGACCGGGGGTGCCGGACGCCCCCTGAGCCTCGGCGACTCCGGACACCAGGGCGACTTCGGTGAGACCTTCATCAGAGCCCTGGCCGCCGCGGCCAATCTCGACGCCCTGCGCTCCGACCGAGACCGGGTCGGAGTGGACTGGACGCTGCGCTACCCCGCGGGCAACGGGCGCCGCGGGTTCCCTCTGATAGACGCCCAAGTGAAGTCCTGGTCCGATCCGCGCGGGAACGACGTCGCCTGGCGGTACCCGCTGGAGGTCAAGAACTTCAACTGGCTCGCCGGCCGCGACTACCTGGTGCCCCGGTTCCTGTTCCTGGTCGTGGTGCCGCGGGCCTCCTCGGCGTGGACGGATATCACCCCCGACCGGCTAATCCTCCGGCATGCCGCGTATTGGGCGTGTTTCCACGACGCGCTCCCGTTGCCCGGAAGAAACCGGTCCAGTACGTATACAGTGCGGGTCCCGCGTGAGAATCTGCTAGATATCAGGGCCCTCCACGGGCTGTTCGGCGATGAGTTCCGGGAGATGCTCACGTCATGACCGCCCCCACTTCCGCATCCGGCCGGGCCGCAAGGCTCCGGCCGGATGACGTACTCCGCTATTTGGCCGCGACGGGCTGGCGACGAGGCCGCGACTACGGGCGCGGCCAGATCTGGGAGCTCGACGCGCCCCCGAATGTCGCCAATCCGCACCCGTACGAGGTGCTGGTGCCGCTGGACCAGCGGCTGCGCGACTACCCGCTGCGCATGACCGACCTGCTCGAGACCGTCGCGAACGCCGAGCAGCGCGACGCCGACTCGGTGCTCGGCGACCTGGACCTGCGCTGGGCGGACGTGATGTACGTGCGCCTCAACGAGTTCTCCCTGGCCGATCTGGCCCCGGCGATGACCGGGCTGCGGGACCTGGCTCTGGCGGCGGCCCGGGCCGTGGACGCCAAACACGCCTGGGACTTCGTGCGCGGGGCGGAGGTGGGGTCCTCGCGGACCGGCGTGCCGGTGCTCACCGTGCGGACCGTCCTCACCCCCGACGTCGGCGAGCCGGCGGAGCGCAAGGTGACCCGGACGATGTACGAGGGCGTCCTGGGCGCCTTCCGGGCGGCCATAGGGGATCACGAGTCGCAGGCGTACTTCCCGATCGTGAACGGCTACCGCGCGACCCGCCCGACGCTCGCCAGGGAGGTCTGCGCCGCCCTGGTGCGGATGGGCGGACGAAAACGGTCCGGCTACGAGCTGCGCTTCACCTGGTCCCCGGACGTCCCGTTCAAGGGCGACCAGGCGGTCTTCGAGTTCACTCCGCACGTGCTGGGGGAGGTGGCACGAGCGGCCAAGGAGCTGCGCGACTTATCGTGAGCTGTATGTCCTCCATCCGCGGCGCCTATGAAGAGTTCGGGGCGCAGGAGTACTACAAGCGTTTCGGGGCCGAGTACCGCAACCCCCACGAGATCGCGGTACGTGCCGTCATCCGCGAAAGCGTGGAGCGCAACGCCCTCGTGCTGGACCACGTGCTGGACCTGGCGTGCGGCAGTGGCGAGGCGACGCGCGCGCTCTTGGAGATGGGCGCTAAAGAGGTTCACGGAGTGGATCCCTATACGGCCGCCGCGTATAGCGCCGCTATAGGGATCCCCGCAGAAGAGCTGAGCTTCGAGGACGTGGCGGCCGGCGCTCTGGCCGGCCGCCACTACTCACTGACGGTGTGCAGTTTCGCGCTCCACCTGGCCGACATGTCCCGTCTGCCGCTGCTGGCGTGGCAGCTGGCCCAGGTGTCCGACGCGCTGCTGGTCGTCACCCCGCACAAGCGGCCCGACCTGCGGCCCGAGTGGGGCTGGCGGCTCGTCGACGAGTTCGTCCGGGACCGGGTGCGGGCTCGGACGTACCGACACGGCGAGCGTGAGCAGACAGACGATCAATAGTCCGGCGAACGCAAAGCGTGAGCCGCGTCCGCTGCTGTGGTTCGCGAGCGCTACAGCGGACGTCACCAGATAGACGCCGCCGGACGTACCCAGACTGCGCGCCGTATTGAGCAGTCCGCTGACGACGCCCGACTCCCTCTGTGGGACCGCCGCCATCACCTGCGCGTTGTTCGCCGGGGCGTAGGCGCCGAGGCCCAACCCCAGGACGCCGAGCAGCGGAACCAGCACCAACGGCTCGAAGGGCAGCACCAGAAGCCCGGCCAGAGCGGCGACGGCCAGCCCCAGACTCAACCCCGCGCGGCACTTCAGGAACGACGCGCCGACCGCGAAACCGACCGGCAGCGTGGTCAGCACCAGCCCGGAGGCCAGCGCGCTGCTGCCGCGCGCCGCCATGATCACCGGCACCAGGACCAGCGGCCCGAACAGGACCAGGTAGCCGCCGGCCGCGCCGAGCAGGCCCCAGCGCACGTCGTGCTGCCGCAGCGGAGCCAGGTCCACACCGCACCCCGGGTTGCGCTCGCGGGTGCGCGGCAGCAGGAAGACGCCGCCGATCAGGGCCACGACGCCGACCGGGACGTTCACCCCGAACACCCAGCGCCAGCCGAGGGTGTCCACGAGCAGACCGCCGACGGCCGGGCCCAGGCCCAGGCCCAGCGCCTGCGCGGCGGCCTGGACGCCCAGGGCCTGCCGGAGCTTCTCGCGCGGGGCGGCATTGGAGATCAGCGCGATGCTGTTGGCCTGGAGCATCGCCGCACCGAGGGCCTGGACGACGCGGAAGGCGATGAGGGCGTCCAGGCTGGGTGCCAGGGCGCAGGCGGCGGAAGCGGCGGTGAAGACGCCGAAGCCGTAGACGTAGAACAGCTTGCGGCCCAAGGCGTCGGACAGCCGGCCGGTCGGGACCAGCAGGACGGTGAGCGTCAGCAGATAGGCCAGCGACACCCAGGAGACCGCCGCCAGCGAGGCGCCGAACTCGGTGCGCAGAGCCGGGTAGGCGAGCGTGGTGATCGAGGCGTCGAGCTGGCCCATGAAGGCGCCGAAGCAGACCGTCAGGATGGCCAGCCGCCAAGCGAAGGGGAGGTCGCGTATGCGGTCCGGGCGCGCTCGCTCTCGAAGGAGGACGTTCACAAGAAACACCGTACCCCGAAAGTTTCGGACACCGAAATATTCTGCCGGCCGACACTGTGTCTCAACCAGATGGCGGTACAGGCGCAACCGGCCCCTTCTCTTCTAAGGTCTGGGCATGCCTACGCCGGAGACCCCCGCGACGCCACGGACGTTCGAGCAGCAGACGTTCGACCCGCCCGCCCCGGGCGAGGCGACCGCGCAGCAGCTCACCGACGTCGTGACGCGGCTGCGGCGCGCGCTGCGCACGTCGATCCGCACGGAGTACCCGTGGGAGGCGCTGCCGATGGCGCAGATCGAGCTGATGCAGGCGCTCAGCGACCGCTCGCCGGCGCGCGTCGGCGACCTGGCGGCGCGCCAGCGGCTGTCCACCTCGACGGTCAGCGGCCTGATCGGCCAGCTGATGACCGCGGGCCTGGTGGTGCGCGGCACGCACGCCGACGACCGCCGCGTGGCGGTGGTGGAGCTGACCGACGCCGGCCGGCGCCAGCTCGCCGACTGGCAGGCGGCGCACCAGCGGCGCATCGGCGCCGCGCTGGAGCGGCTGGAGGGCGGCGAGCAGGAGGCGGTCGCGGCGGCGCTGCCGGCGCTGGCCAAGCTCGTGGAGTTCCTGTTCGCGGGATCGGGGCTCGGGGACGAGGAGTAGCGGCCGGTCGGCGGCCATCGGGTGAACATCTGCCGACATACACCCGATCGCGCGCCCGGCGTGCGCCGCCCGCGCCACAATGCCGGTGGTGCCGCCGCGGCGCGCGCGGCCTGGAGTACAGCCTGGCGGCCGGGTGGTGACAGGATGGAAGAGCCAACTTCTGAATCTGCCGCTGAGGACAACGCATGACCATCGATCCGGGAGCCATCCCGAACTTCGGCCCGCAGCAGCCGCCGCAGGGCCCGCCGCCGATCATCAAGCCGGACCCGAACCTGATCGGCGATCTGTTCGAGCAGGTGGGGATCAAGTACGGCACCGATGACGAGGGCGACATCGTCGCCTCCTGGCCGGGCTTCCGGGTCTACGCGATGTTCCGTGGCGACAGCAAGGAACTCTTCGCGGTGCGCGCCTTCTACGAGCGCGCCTACCCGCTGGAGGAGAAGCAGGAGCTGCTCGACGTCATCGACGAGTGGAACCGGGACTCGCTGTGGCCGAAGGTGTACACGCACACCAACGAGGAGGGTGTGCTGCGGCTGGTCGGCGAGACGCAGATGGTCGTGCCGCAGGGCGTGAACGTCGACTACTTCGTCTCCAGCGTCATGAACTGGGTGCAGGCCTCGATCGGGTTCCACGGGTGGCTGGCCGAGCGGCTGGGGCTCGAGGTCGAGGTGGACTCGGTGGGGCAGGGCGGCGACGAGGACGAGGACGAGGCAGAGGCCGGCGAAGACGGCGGCTCCGAGGAGACCGAGGACTGACACGGGACGTCCGGGGATGCGGCTGACGCTTCTGCGTCAGCCGCATCTTCAACGTTGAGGATCGGATTCCCTCTTAAGGCTTCTCCCCAGGCCTCGGCGTCGTGCGGCATGTCAGCGGATTTCGGACGTGGCGTCGATCGCCCGCCACGCCCGGGACAGTGCCAGAATCAGGGCATGGAGACGGGGCTGAGCAGCATCCGGATCGAGGTCGGCGCATCGCGGCACTGGGGTGTCGCCGCGGCCGTGCATCCGGTGATCGACGGACGGGACATAATCCGCGAGGCGTTCGTCTCCGGACCGGGGCTGCCTCCGGAGGTCCTGCTGAAACCGCACGGGGAACTGCGTGCCGAGGCCGAGCCGCGCGAGGTGGTCCTGGCCGAGGCGGACTGCACGCCGGCCTGCTGCGGCGCGCTGGCCGTGACGATCCGGCTGGACGGCGAGCAGGTGGTGTGGGGCGGCTGGCGGGATCTGAACGGCCCCGCGCCGGTGCTGCCGGAGTTCCGCTTCGACGCGGGGGAGTACGAGAAGGAGATCGCCCGGGCCGAGGACGCCGTCCTGAGCTGATGACGACCGCCGCCGGAATTCGCCTCCCGGCGGCTGTCTGTTCCGCCGAGGGCCGTTCGTCTAGAAGATGAGAGGCGGCCGACCGGCGCCGCCGGAGCAAGGAGACGTCATGACCGAGTACCTCATCACCTTCAACGAGGAGTGGACCCCCGACCACACCGACGAGGAGCTGCTCGAGAAGGCCAAAGCCGTCAAGTCGCTGGTGCAGGAGATGAAGGAGGCCGGGGTCTTCATCTTCACCGGCGGCCTGGACGACGCCGCGCCGGTGTTCAGCGTCGACGCCTCCAGCGGCACGCCGCTGTTCACCGACGGCCCTTTCGCCGAGTCGAAGGAGCACCTCGGAGGCTTCGCCGTGGTGGACGTGCCCGACGAGCAAGCCGCTCGGCTGTGGGCGGGGAGGATCGCGGCAACCTGCGGCTGGCCGCAGGAGGTGCGGCGCTTCCGGGCCCGCAGGGTCTAGCGCGCTGCTGAAGTCCGCCTAAGGTCGCCGGGGTCCGAGCTCCACCGCGTACATCGCCGCGAGCACCATCGCCGCCCCGATCCATCCCCGCACGGCCAGCGTCTCGCCGGCCAGGACCCCGGTCACCCCGGCGAACACCGGCTCCATCGTCAGCACCACCGCGGCGCGCGTGGCCGGCATCCGGGCCTGCGACCAGGTCTGCAGGAAGAAGCCCGCCGCGGTCCCCAGCAACGCCGTCACCGCGATCGCGGCCCACCCCGCAGCGTCCGGCGGCAGGACCGGCGCGTGCCGGGGGCCACTGGCCACCGCGAGCAGCAGCGACACCGCCGCGACCGTCCCGATCTGCACCACCGCCAGCGCGTAGGCGTCGTGCCGGTGCGACCACTCGCCCAGGCCCACGATGTGCAGTGCGAAGAAGAACGCGCCGACCACCGTCAGCATCTCCCCGCGCCCTATGGCCAGCCCGTGCAGCGAGATCAGGCCGAGCCCGACCGTGGCCAGGACCACCGCCACCCACACCGCCGACGGCACCCGGCGCCGCAGCACCACCGCGCCGATCAGCGGCGTGAACACCACGAACAGCCCGGTGATGAAGCCCGACACCGACGCCGAAGCGGTTTGCAGGCCGAAGGTCTGCGCCGCGTACCCGGCAGCTAGCACCAGCCCGAGCAGCACCCCGTGCCGCCACCCGGCGCGCCCGAGCCTCGCCAGCGCCCTCGGCCGCACCGCGAGCATCGCCGCGCACGCCACCGTGAAGCGCAGCCCGAGGAAGTCCAGCACCGGCACCGAGGCGATCGCGTCCTTGACCACCAGGAACGTCGAGCCCCACACCGCCGTGGTGGCCAGCAGCCCGGCGGTCGCCAGCAGTCCCGATCGCCGCGGCAGCCCGGCTCTGCCCGCCGGCCCGGCCAGATCCGACGAGAGCGCGGGTGTGGCCGGCGATGGCGCGCCGAGCGCCGATTCGGGCAGAGGGGCGTCGGTGATCACGCTGCCGAGTCTCTCATAAGATTGCCGAATAGCGAATGAATATTCGCCGGGCGGGACGGCGCCGGTCAGTACACTGCCGCGCATGAACCCAGGTGCCCACCGGTCCCGCTTGGTCTTGTACGTCGCCGGAGCGCGATGGGTCAAGGACGCCGACCTGCCCATCGCGCCGTTCCCGGGGCTCGGGCTGCGCGTCGACACCTATGACGTCCTCAACGTCGCGGCGGTGTCCGTCGACGCCTCGACGGGTGACGTCGAGTGCGCCGTCGCCGAGGACGAGCCCGCCGCCGGCCTCACCGAGAAGCAGTGTCTCCTCTTCGGGTTCCGCCTCGACGCGGATGAGGCAGAGGAAGCGGAGGAAGCGGAAGCGGGCACCGCGGCGTCCACGCCGCGCGCACCGGACCTGGACCGCCAGGCGGTCCCCGCGGCGCTGGTCGTCGTCGATGCCGAACTCGGTACCTGGCACAAGCCCCTGACGCTCCCGTTCCCGCCCTTCGCCGGGCTCCGCCTCCGGCTGGGCTCCGGTTCCGAGGTGTCTGTGTTCAGCGTCGTCCTCGGCGACTCGCACGGGCCCGTGACCTGTCTGGCCGTCTTCGACGAAGCCCGCCGGCCGCACTCGGAGTCCGACTGCGAAGCGCTGGGCTTCGAGGAATCCTCCTATCCCTAGCACCTGCCGGTTTCCCCGCACTCCATAGCAGGCCCTTGGTACAGTTGCCGTTCGAACCTAGATGCGAAGTGGGGGGAATCCACAGTGCTGGAAGCCTTGGCCGAATTCGTGCGGGCGCGGACGACCGCTGAGGAACTCGACGCGCTGAGCCAGGGCCAGGGCCTGTTCCTCCCGCCCGACGCCGGGGTCGAGGTCTCCGAGCTGATGGCGTCGCAGGACCGTGCCGAGCTGACCGCCAGCGTGGTCACGCTGCGCAATCTCATGCCGGGCGGCGACCTGTTCCACACCGCCGTGCTGGCGCTGATGTGCGGCACGCTCGTCGAGCGTGGAGCCGACGCCGGCGCCGCCATCGACGCCACCCTGGAGCTGTTCGTCCAGCAGCTCGACGCGCTCGCCGAGGAGCGGAACCGGGGCGATGAGATGGTCACCACCGCCGGGCGGCTGACGTTCATGGCGACCATGACGATGCTGTGCCGCTCGGCCGGGACCCGCAAGCGCTGGCACGCGCGCCCGGAGCTGATGGCCCGGCTCGACGAGCTCGAAGCCGCCGGCCTGGTCCCCTGGTTCCTGCGCGAGGTCTTCACCCTGTACGACGACGCGGACCTGCTGGTCCTCGACGCGAAGAACCGCCGCGCCTTCCGGTTCCGCATGGTCGGCGTCCGGGACCGGCTCTACCACTGCTACGCCCTGCTCCAGGACGCGCTGTTGCGGCACACCGGGCCCGGCTACCTCGACGCCGAGCCCGTCGACGCCGAGATGGTCCGCTACGCCCGCAACCACGGCATCGGCGAGGACGACTACGTCCCGAACCAGACGCTGCACGACCACCTGCGCTTCAACTTCGCCGTGCCCGGAGCCCTGTTCATGCCCGGCTCGGCCTCCCCCTCAGAGCTGCCGACCGTGGACGGCCTGCCGTTCCTGATGGTCGAGCCGAAAGGCATGTCGATCAGCTGGAACCCGGCGAACATGTACGGGGTCGTGCACGAGGCGCTCGAAGCGTCGGTGGAGCTGGTGCGGGAACTGGACCCTGAGCAGGCTGACGCGCTGTTCGCGAAGTGCGGAGTGTAGCGGCGGGTCAGGCCGCCACTCCCACCCCCTCCAATGCGAACCACACAACCTTGCCCGTGGAGGTCCGCCGCGATCCCCAGTCTGCCGACAGCTCGCTGACCAGGAACAGCCCCCGGCCGCTCTCCTCCAGATCGTCCGGCAGCGCCGCCGGCCGCGGCTCGGCCCCGACCTGGTCGGCCACCTCGCACGTGAGCCGCTCGTCGTAGGACAGCCGGATCTCGATCGGGCCCGGACCGGCCGCGTGCCGCACCGCGTTCGTGGCCAGCTCGCTCACCAGGAGCTCGGCGGTGTCGACCGTGTTCTCCGGCAGCCCCCACGATCCCGCCTGCTGCCGGACGAAGTGGCGTGCCTCGCGCACCGCGTAGGACTCCGCCGGCAGCTCCCACGACGCCGAGCGCGACGGTGCGCGCCCGATCCGCGCCACCAGCAGCGCCAGGTCGTCGCGGTCGCCCTCCATCACCAGGGTGCGGGTCAAGGTGTCGCAGATCTCTTCCAAGCCCGCCTCGGGGTCGCCCAGGTTCTCCAGCAACAGATGTAATCCGTCTCCGATGTCGCGGTTCTTCGATTCCACCAGGCCGTCCGTGCACAGCACCAGCAGCGAGCCCTCGGGCAGGTCCAGCGTCCAGGACTCGAACGGGTCCGAGACGAATCCCAGCCCCAGCGGCCGGTTCGCCGGCACGTCCTCCACCCGCGGCTTCACCGACGGGTCCGGGTGCACGATCACCGGCGGCACGTGCCCGGCCCGCACGATCTCGCAGGTGCGCGCCTCCGGGTCGTGCACCGCGATGATGCAGGTGGCGAACAGGAAGCCGTCGGCCATGTCCGGCAGCAGCGCGTCCAGATGCGCCATCAGCTCGGTGACCGGGAGTTCCAGGCGGGCCAGCGTCCGCACCGCGGTGCGCAGCTGCCCCATCACCGTGGCGGCCTGCATCCCGTGCCCCATCACGTCCCCGACCACCAGCGCCACCCGGCCGCCGGTCAGCGGGATCACGTCGAACCAGTCGCCGCCGACCTCCGCCACGTCGCTGCCCGGCACATACCGGTGCGCGACCTCCATGCCCGGCGGGGGCTGCACGCGTTTGGGGAGCAGCGAACTCTGCAGCGTCAGCGCCTGCGACTTCTCCAGGTTGTACAGCCGCGCGTTGTCGATGCACAGCGCCGTGCGCCGCGCCAGGTTGTCCGCCAGCTCCACGTCGCGGCCGCAGAACTCGGCCCGCTCGGCCGGATCGCGGTTGAACGCCAGCAGCCCCAGCACCCGGCCGCGCGCCATCAGAGGGCTGAGAAGCAGCGAGCGCCCGGCCATCGCGCGGTAGAAGTCCGGCCGGTCGAAGTCCTCGGCGGTGCGTCCGGCCAGCTCGTCGGGGACCACCGGGAAGAACAGCGAGCGCCGCTCGGCCATGCAGCGGGCGAAGGGGGAGGCCGGCGGGCACACCGCGGTCTCGCCGATCGGCAGCGTGGACAGCCAGAACTCCACCGGCAGCGGGTCCTTGTCGGACACGCCCAGGGCCAGCCGGCGCACCCGCGCCCCGCCGTCCTTGAACGGCGCCGGGATCTCGTGATGGGTGGCGACCCGCTCCTGCAGCAGCACCCAGGTGGTGTCGGCGAAGTCCGGGATGGCGATCGCGACCAGTTCCTCGGCGGTGCGCACCAGGTCCAAGGTGGTGCCGATCTCCTCACTGGCCCGGTTCAGCAGGGCCAGTCGCAGGCGCACCGAGTCGGCGGTGTCGTGCCAGTCGTGCGGCGGCGCCGCGTGCCGGGGCGTGCGTTTGTCACCTCCGGTTCCCGTCGAGCCCGTCTCCGGGACATCGGGTGCTCCGGAAAAGGGAGTGGCAGCTTGCCCCGCCACCGTCCGATCCACTGCGTGCTCCCACCCTCTCGCTGCCTGCCCACCCGCGCCGTCCGTCTGGCGGCGGGCTCGCGCCCGCTGGCGGACCGGACGGTTCACGTCCACCCATCCCCATACCCGCGCAGCCACCCCGCCGACCATCTCTGACGGTCCGTCACCGAGTGGCCACTGTCGAGTATGGGCATCTCCCGCCGGGGAACGTGCCGATTCGCAGAAGTCGGAGCCCTCGCGGGCGGCAACCGGGGCGCACGGAGTCCCGGTGCGCCCCCTTGTCAGGACAGCGGGTTCTCGAAGATCGCCACGGGGTCCTTGTGCCGCGCATACGTCCCCGCCTTTGGCTGCTGCGAATAAACGGTGTTGCCGAAGAACCACTTGTTGACTTCTACGTTGTCGAACCCCGCCGCCGCCAGCGCTGCCCGGGCGTCGTCCTCCGAAAGTCCGGTCACGTTCGGTACTTGGAAAGTCTGTGCGCCCTTGGAGATGGTCAGCGTCACGGTGGCCCCGGGCTGGGCGAACGAGGGATTCACCGAGGCCACCGAGCCGCCGGCCACGGTCTCGGAGAAGGCCTGGTCCGGGGCGATCACGACCTGGAAGCCCGCGGCCCGCAGCGCCTGGGTGGCGGCGTCAGGGCTCTGACCCGCCTCGTCCGGCACCGCGACCGGCTTGGGGCCGCGGGACACCGTGATCGTCACCGAGCCGCCCTTCTTCACCTTGCCGGACGGATCCGGCGAGGAGCCGATGACCTGCCCGGAGGGCACGCTGTCGCTGTAGTCGGACAGGATCTGCGCGTGCAGCCCGTCGCGGGTCAGCTCGGCCAGCGCGGCCTCCTGCGTCTGCCGGAGCACCGAGGGCATCGAGCGGAACTGCCCGCTGGCCGTCCACCACGCCGCGATCCCGAGGATCACGGCGATGACGAGGATCACGGCCAGCGCGTAGTGCCCGCGCCGGGGCCGCCAGGGCTGGTCGGCCGGGACCAGCCGGCGCGGCTGGTTCGGGGACGTGCGCGCCTTGTAGACCTGCTTGCCGCCGGGCTTGGTGTCCCGGGCCGCCGGATCGACGCGGGTCGGGTTGGTCGGCAGCGGAGGAGGCTGCGGCACGGTTCGCGTGGCCTCCGGGGAGGGCATGACGCGGGTGCGTGCGAAGGTGCGCTGCCCGGACATCGCGGCGAACTCCGCGGTGGCGGTGTTGTCCGGGTCGGTGTCCTCCGGGATCGCTCCGAAGTCCAGCGCGGCGTCCGGCAGGCTGCCGATCGTGCGCATCACCTCGGCGTGCAGCACATTGGCATCGGCCGGCCGCTCGTCCGGCTCCTTGGCCGTGGCCCGGGTGACCAGCGCGTCCAGCGCCGGGTCCAGGCCCGGCACCGAGGCCGAGGGGGTCGGCACCTGGTCGTGCACGTGCCGGTAGGCGACCTGGATCGGGGAGTCGGCGACGAACGGCTTGGCCCCGGTGAGCATCTCGTAAAGCACGATGCCGGCGGAGTACACGTCCGAGCGCGCGTCGCAGATCCCGGACTTGACCTGCTCGGGGGCCAGATACGAGGCGGTGCCGACGATCATCCCGGCCAGCGACACCGTGGCACCGGCGGCGGCCGAGCGGGCCAGCCCGAAGTCGGCGACCTTCACCGCGTGCGCGTATGACCCCTGCTTGCCGATCAGCACGTTCTCCGGCTTGACGTCCCGGTGCACCATCCCGGCGCGGTGCGCGGCGCCCAGGGCCGACAGGATCGGCGCGAGGATCTCCAGCGCCTCGCGCGGGGTGAAGCGGCCGCGGTCGGAGAGCAGCTCGCGCAGCGTCTGGCCGTCGACGAACTCCATGACCAGATACACGTGCCCGCCGTCGGCGCTCTGGTCGAACACCGCGACGATGTTGGGGTGCGTCAGGCGCGCCGCGGTCTTCGCCTCCCGGATGAAGCGCGACACGAACTCCTCGTGCCGCGCCAGCTCAGGATGCATGACCTTCAAGGCGACCACGCGGTCGAGCCGCCGGTCGGTGGCCAGGTAGACCGTTGCCATGCCCCCGCGAGCGATCAGGGAGTCGACCCGGTAGCGCTCGTCGAGGACCTGCCCGACCAGCGAATCGTCCAAAGTCTTGTCCACGAGAGCGAGTCTAGAGCGTGGGACCGTCGATGGACTGGCGGGAAACGACACCCGACCTGTGGCCGCCGAGGGCACGGCGACTGTCTCGGCCCTGATTGCCCCTACGGGCAATCATCCGTGCCCAGGAGCCGTCTGTCGGCTTCGCAGTGCTCGCGCTATCAATGATGGATTGACTGTCGTCTGTACCCCTGCGAAGGCGGGATCCATGCACACACCGGAAAAGTTGCCGGCGGGCAAGGGCAAAACAGCCGGCGCGGCGGCCAAGGCTCCGCGTCCTTCCGCGATGTCCCCGGCCGCCGCGGCCCGCGGGCCGATGACTCCCGACGCCGTTCTGACGCTCCAGCGCGCCGTCGGCCGTCACGCCGTGTCCCGCGCGCTCGGCCGGGAAGAGCATGCGCACGGCGCTGACTGCGGTCACGGTGCGGTGCAGCGGCGCGCGGCGGTCGAGACCGCCGAGGCCCCGGCGGAGATCCTCGGCGCCGCCATGGCCTCCGCGAGCCGGCCGATCGACGGCGGCACGCTGAAGAAGGCGCAGTCCTTCTACCAGAACGATCGTCTCTCCCAGGGCCGCGTGCACACCGGCCCGCTGGCCCAGCGTGCCGTCGCGGCGTTCGGCGCCACGGCCATGACCGTCGGCGAGCACATCTTCTTCGGTGCCGGCGTCGAGCGCGACACGACCACGGCATTCCACGAATACGGGCATCTCGACAAGAACACGCGGGGGATCGCCGAGACCGGCACCGACAACGGCACCGGCGCGCCGGTGACGGACCCGAACCAGGGCAGCGAGCGGGAGGCCGCGAGCGACGGCGCCGCGGCCGCCGCCGGGGCCGAGGTCGCCCCGTCGGTCGTCGCGCAGCGGGCGGTGCGGCAGGGCGCTGCGACAGCCGGCGGGGAATCGGCCACCGTTCAGCGCACCCGTGGGTCGGGTCGGGACCGGCACCGTTCCAGCAGCCCGCGCGAGGAGGAGGAGCGGCGCTATCGTCACCGCTCCCGGAGCCACGACTTCGACTACGAGGACGCCCGGGCCACCACTTCCTACGTTCCGGCCCCCAGCTCTCCCGCGTCCAGCCACGGCTCCGACGACTATTACGGCAGTAACGACTACGACCGCTACGACGCCAACATCGTGACCGTCGACACCATGGCGCAGAACCCGCCCGGACGCCGGGCCATCGGCCAGAACACGGTGATGGGCGGCAACTCCGCACGGCAGATTCTGACGAGCGCGGGCAGAACGCCGGGAGGGATGGCGGCTCATCTGCACACCGGCGCCGCCTACGCTCTCGGCGACGGGTTGGAGGGCCAGACGCAGCGGGCGAGCAATCTCACGCCCGGCTCGCAGGCGACGAACCTCGACCACAAGAGGTATGAGGACTCGGTCCCCGAAGTCACGGACATGCTGGGTGTGACGGTGACCGGTGCGGGCCTGACCGGCGGCGGTGCGAGCGGCCTGGGCTACGACGTCTACGACTCCATGGACTACCAGGTCCGTGGCCCGGACGGCAGAAGACTGGTCGACTCCCATCCTCTGGATCTGAGTGACTACGGTTCGGCCGCCGACCGGCAGAGCCGCCCCGACTACCGGCCGACCAGCGAGATCCGCCGGGACATGCGGTACGCGGCCGTGGCCCACGTCATGGATGCGATCCACCCGGACGACATGGATCCCGACTACCGCGAGCACCGTGAACGGGAGCGCCGGCGCCGCCGTAGGCACTGACGGCCGACTGAGGGCCCATTAGCAAAGGCGCGGCAAGCCGGTTCCGGCTTGCCGCGCCTTTATGCGTGGTGCCTGCTTCGCCGCGCCGCTCAGGCGTCCGTGTCGAACGCGGGCACTTCGTCCCGCAGATGCGCGCGTCCGTCCATCGTCGAGGAAGCCTGCGCGTGATACCGCTTCGGCATCCGCCCGGCCAGCCGGGCCAGGCGCCCGGCCTCGATCGCGTGCCGCATCGCCGTGGCCATCGCCACCGGGTGCTGCGCGCGGGTGACGGCGGTGGCGAGCATGACCGCCGAGCAGCCGAGCTCCATGGCCAGCGCGGCGTCGGAGGCGGTGCCGATGCCGGCGTCCAGGATCACCGGGACCGAGACCGCGTCCACCATCAGCTCGATGTTGTGCGGGTTGCGCACGCCCAGGCCCGAGCCGATCGGCGCGCCGGCCGGCATCACCGCCGCGCAGCCGATCTGCTCCAGCCGCTTGGCCAGCACCGGATCGTCGGAGGTGTACGGCAGGACCACGAACCCGTCGTCGACCAGCGCCTCGCAGGCGGCGACCAGCTCGATCGGGTCCGGCAGCAGGGTGTGCTCGTCGGCGATCACCTCGACCTTGACCCAGTTGGTGCCCAGCGCTTCGCGGGCCAGCTTGGCGGTGAGGATCGCCTCGCCGGCGGTGAAGCAGCCGGCGGTGTTCGGCAGGACCTGGATGGCGTTGCGGCCCAGCACGTCCAGGACCGAGCCGCGGGTGGCCGTGGAGACGCGGCGCAGCGCGACGGTGGTCAGCTCGGTGCCGGAGGCCAGCAGCGCCTGCTCCAGCACCTCCAGCGACGGCGCGCCGCCGGTGCCCATGATCAGCCGCGAGGAGAAGGCCTTCCCGGCGATCTCGAAGCTCGCGCCGGCGACGGGCGAATCGGTCATGGCTTCTCAGCCTCCTTGCACGGCGGTCAAGATCTCGACCCGGTCGCCGACGGTGAGCGGGGTGCCGTCCCAGGACGCACGCGGGACGACGGTTTCGTTGACGGCCACCGCGATGCCGCCGCGGTTGCCGTCGCGTGCCGCCTCGACCAGCGAGGCGACCAGGTCCGCGACGGTGGAGCCCTCGGCGATCTGCGAGGGCTCGCCGTTCACTGACAGCTGCATGTGCTCAGCGCTCATTTCCGAACCGTCGGGGACTGAAGGGGGCCAACGCCTCCGGCACCGTGCCGGTGGCCAGGATCTCCGCGACGCCGTCGGCGGTGGCCGGGGTGAGCAGCACGCCGTGCCGGTAGTGGCCGGTCGCGTACAGCAGCCCGGGCAGCGCGGTGGGGCCGATCAGCGGGGCGTTGTCGGGGGTGCCGGGGCGCAGCGCGGCCAGGGTCTCGATCAGCGGCAGCTCGGTGATGCCGGGGACCAGCTCGCGGGCGTCGCGCAGCAGCTCGTAGACGCCGCCGGCGGTGACCGCGGTGTCGTAGTCCTGCTCCTCGACGGTGGCGCCGAGGACGAGTTCACCGTGTTCGCGCGGGACGAGGTAGGCGTGGTTGTTCCGGACGACGTAGCGCACTGTGCGGGACAGGAACGGCTTGAACACGTCCGGCACCGCCAGCCGCAGGATCTGCCCCTTGACGGGACGCACCGGCGGCACCAGTTCGGCGGGCAGACCACCGATCTGGCCGGACCAGCATCCGGCCGAGAGCACCACCTGCGCCGCCGATATCGCGGTGCCGTCCTCCAGGACCACGCCGGTCGCGCGGTCCCCGGCGGCGTTCTGCGTCAGCTCGGCGACCTTCGAGCGCACGATCGTCGCCTTGGGCTCCCGCTCCAGCGCCGCGAACAGAGCGGCCAACAGCATCCGGTTGTCGATCTGGTGGTCCCCGGAGACCAGCAGCCCGCCGCGCACGGCCGGGGCCAGCATCGGCTCCAGCCGCCGGGCCTCCCGGCCGGTCAGCCATTCCGCTTTCAGGCCGAGGGATTGCTGGAACGCGTGGAGCTCGGCGAGCACTTCGCGGTCGTCGGCGTCGAAGGCCACGGCCAGCGTCCCGGCCTCGCGGTAGCCGGGGTTCAGGCCCCCGCTGGCCTCGCGCAGTTCCTCGACGAAGGAGGGGTAGCGCGCGGCCGAGGCCAGGTTCAGGCCCAGCAGCGTCTCCTCGCCGTAATGCAGCTCGGTGACCGGTGTGAGCATGCCGGCGGCGGCGAAGGAGGCGTTGGATCCCGGGGCCGGGTCGCAGATCGTCACCGAGAGCCCGCGCGCGGCGGTGCGCCACGCGGTGGCCAATCCGATCAGGCCGCCGCCGATGATCAGGACGTCGGGACTGGCGGGCTCGAGCATGGTCCACAGTCTAGATCCGACGTCCGATGTACGGCGGTGGCGGTCCGGGTCGGGGGCCCGGTCGTGCACAAGACGTTCACCGGCCGGCGGCGCCCTGCCAGACGTTGATCAGCATCAGCGGCCTGCCGGTGCCCACCCAGTAGAACTCGAACGCGTTCAGCGCTATGACCAGCGCGGCGAGCAATGCCAGCGGCACGATCGCGGGCAGTCCCGGGGACAGCACGGTGATAGCGATCGCCAGCAGCGCGGCGACCACCCGCGTATAGGAGGCGCCGCCGAACATCATGATCCGCGTGTAGCAGAAGGTCGCGACGTAGAGCGAGACGCCGCTGCCGAGCAGCAGCGCGTGGACGCCGTGCAGATGCGCCTTCGGGTCGGCCACCGCCTGCGACATCCCGGCAGCTGCCAGCATGATGCCCAGCACGAACAGCATGTGCCCGTAGGAGAACGAGGAGCGGACCAGGACCGCCGGGACCTTGGCGACCTTCAGGGCGTGCTCGGTCGCGGAGGCGCCGTATTGGAAGTAGGTCCACCACAGCCCGCACGACAGCAGGAAAGCGACGAACAGCGTCACCGCCTCCTCGCCGGCCAGCGCGTTGCGCGTCCCGCCCTGCCCGATCCCGACCAGCGTCTCGCCGAGCGCGATGATGACGAACAGCCCGAAGCGCTCGGGCAGATGCGAGGCGTCGAAGCGCATGGAGTCCAGCCGGTGCCCGAGCACGATCGGGACCGCGAGCTCGATCAGCGCGATCATCAGCCAGACCCACTGCCGGGTGTCGGCCGGCAGAAAGCCGGCGATGGTCCACGCCACGCCGGCCAGGATCCCCACGGTGAAGGGGTTGAGCCGGACTTCGAAGGCCTCGCGGGCCTGCATCGTGATGCCGAGCAGGACGCGGGAGGCCAGGTACGCCGCGCCGAACAGCACGCCGCGGTTGCCATAGGCGTCCGGGACCGAGATCGACATGACGAACGCCGCGCCGGCGATCGCCAGGAGCACCAGATGCCGCTTGGTCGCGGAGATCACCAAGCCGTTGAACAGGATGGCGCAGCCGACCCAGGCCCACCAGAACGGCACGAACAGCAGCACCGAGCGTCCCAGATCGGCCCAGCCGCCGCCGACGGAGACCGCGTGCGCGACCTGGGTCACGGCGAAGACGAAGACCAGGTCGAAGAACAGCTCGGCCCAGGTCACGCGCTGCACGGCGTGCGGGGAGCGGCCCCGGTCCGGTCCGCCGTCGTCGGCGGCGATGTCGGCGCTGCCGTCGTCCTCGTCGGGTTCCACAGCAGTGTCCAGGTAGTCCTCGCTCGCCACGGCGACCATGATGGCGCATAACAGGATTCCCCCGGGATACAGTGGCGGACGATGAAACTAGAACGTGTTCTTGTCGTGGGCGGCGGCATGGCGGGACTGCACACCGTGCGGTCGCTGCGCGAGAAGGGTTTCCACGGCGCGGTCACCCTCCTCGGCGAGGAACGGCACGCGCCCTATGACCGTCCGCCGCTGTCGAAGGCCGTGCTGGCCACCGGGCCCTCCGGCCACGGCGCGGTCGAGAAGGTCGACGAGCTCGCCTTCGCGTTCGACTTCGACGAATCCGAGATCGAATGCCGGTTCGGGGAACGCGCCGCCGGCTGGGCGCCGGGCGTGGTCACCACCGACACCGGCGTGGAACTGCGCTACGACCGGTTGGTCGTGGCCACGGGCTCCGCGCCGATCCGGCTCGGCTTCGGCGAGACGCTGCGCACCTACGAGGACTCGGTGCGGCTGCGCGAGCGCATCATCGGCGGCAAGCCGCTGGCCATCGTCGGCGCCGGGTGGATCGGCGCCGAAGTGGCCACCGCGGCCCGCAACGCCGGGACCGAGGTCGTGGTGCACGAGGCGCGGGAGCGGCCGCTGGCGGCGATCTTCCCGGCGGTCGTCGGGCAGGCCATGGCCGGCTGGTACGCCGAGGCCGGCGCGAAGCTGAAGTGCTCCGACCCGGTCAGCGGGCCCCCGCCGGGCGCGGACCACACACTGGTCGCGGTCGGGGCGCGGCCGGACACGCGCTGGCTCGGCGAGGCGTTCCACCGCGCGCAGGACGGCTCGCTGCTGGTCTCGGAGCACTTGGAGACCAACGTCCCCGGCGTGTTCGCGGCCGGGGACGTCGCGGCGTATCGCAGCGTGCGCTACGGCGGGCGCCACATCCGCGTCGAGCACTGGGACAACGCGCTGCGCGGACCGCAGGCCCTGGTGCCGAACATCCTCGAAGGCGCCGGCGCGGAGGTGTACGACCCGGTGCCGTACTTCTGGAGCGAGCAGTTCGGGCGGATGGTGCAGTACATCGGGCACCACACCTCGGCCGACCGGATGGTGCAGCGCGGAGACCTGAACGCGGCGACCTGGTCGGTGTGCTGGCTTGATCCACACGCCCGGCTGACGGCGGTCCTGGCGGTCGGGCGCCCCCGCGATCTGGCGCAGGGACGCCGCTTGGTGACCGCGGGAGCCGTGCTGGACGCCGCCCGGGTGGCCGATGCCGGAGCGGCTTTAACGTCGGCGACCCTTTGACCTGCGGCGCGAAGCGCCTCCTTAACGGGCGGTGGTGGGAGGCGGGTGGGGAATTCTTTTGGCATGCTTGGGAGCGTGACTGAGAAGAACACCGCAGTTGGCACCGCTCAGGCCGAGGCCCACCGCGAATCGATCGACCCCCAGACCGACGCCTTGGTGGGGGACTGGCTCACGCTGCCCGACGTCGCCGAGCGCTTCGGCGTGCAGGTGACCCGCGTCCGGCAGCTCATGCGCGACAACCAGCTCATCGCGGTGCGCCGCGGCGAGAACAACGCCCTGCACGTCCCGGCCGGCTTCATCGTCGACGACCACACGGTCAAGGGCCTGACCGGCACCCTGACCCTGCTCAAGGACGCGAAGTTCACCGACGAGGAAATCCTGCGCTGGCTGTTCACGCCGGACGACTCGCTGCCCGGCACGCCGGTCGACGCGCTGCGCGAGAACCGCGGGACCGAGGTGCGCCGGCGCGCGCAGGCTGAGCTGTGACCGCTGGCGCCGACGCGCGCGCCAAGCTGGCCGATGCGCGGCTGTACCTGTGTTGCGACGCCCGCAAGAAGCAGGGCGACCTGCCCGAGTTCCTGGACGCGGTGCTCGCCGGCGGCGTGGACATCGTGCAGCTGCGGCAGAAGTACATGGAGGCGCGGCAGGAGCTCGCGGCGCTCGACGTGTTCTACGACGCCTGCAAGCGCCACGGGAAGCTGCTCGCCGTGAACGACCGCGCGGACGTGGCGCTCGGCGCGAACGCCGATGTACTGCACCTCGGCCAGGACGACCTGCCGGTGCCGCTGGCCCGCCGGATCGTCGGCGAGGAGCCGCTGATCGGCCGCTCCTGCCACGCCGAGGAAGAAGTCGACGCGGCCGTCGCGGCACCCGGTGTGGACTACTTCTGCACCGGCCCGGTGTGGCCGACCCCGACCAAGCCCGGGCGTCCGGCACCGGGCCTGGGCCTGGTGGAGTACGCGGCTCAGCTCGCCGAGCCCTTCAAACCTGGGGAGCGGCCGTGGTTCGCCATCGGCGGCATCGACGCGGGCAACCTCGGCGAGGTGCTGGCCGCCGGCGCGCGCCGCGTCGTGGTGGTCCGGGCGTTGACGGAGGCCGCTGATCCGCATGCGGCCGCCGCCGAGCTGAGCGGGCTGCTTCGGGCGTAGCTTCGCGAGGGCCGGCGCGGCGAGTCCGCGTCGGCCCCGGTCCCGTCATCCGGGTGCGAGCGCGTGCCCTGATGATCACTGTCGGTTAGGCTCGCGAGCGTGACCCCGTCCACCTCCCGCCGTGCGCAACTGTTCCTCGCGTTCGTGCTCACCGTGGTTCTCGGGCTGGCCGGCTGTGGCAGCTCGTCGAGCAAGGGTTCGCCCGCGAGCTCGACTTCGGCGTCGAAGCCCGCCGGCATGTCCACCATCGCCGAGGCGAGCCTGCCCGCCGAGGCGCGCGACGTCATCAAGCGCATCGACGACGGCGGCACCTTCCAGTACCGCCAGGACGGCGTCACCTTCCAGAACCGCGAGCGTCTGCTCCCTGCCGAGCCGGGCGACTACTACCGCGAGTACACGGTCTCCACGCCCGGCGCGGCGGATCGCGGCGCGCGGCGGCTGATCCTCGGCCGGCACGGCGAGCTCTACTACACCCCGGACCACTACCGGTCCTTCTTGTGGGTGGTGCGAGGTGGTGCGACATGACAGCGCTGGCCCACGTCCTCGGCGACACCGGTCCCGGGGTCCACATCTGGAAGTCCGACCGCCCGGCGGCCGAAGTCCGCGTCGAGGCCGAGGAGATCGCCTGGCGCTGCGTCGTCGTGGACTGCTCCCGCGTGCACGACAAGGCGCAGTTCCTCGAAGAGTGCGAACGCTCCTACCGTTTCCCCGCCTACTTCGGCCACAACTGGGACGCCCTCGCCGACTGCCTCGCGGACCTGCGGTGGCTTCCCCCGCCGGAGGCCGGCAGCGGCGGCGGCATCCTGACCCTGGTCGAGGACAGCAACGCCTTCGCCTTCGCCGACCTGGACGCCTACAGCATCGCGCTGGAGGTCTGGGAGGAGGCCGCCGAAGCGTGGCGCCGCATCGGCGTCCCCTTCACCGTGCTGTTGCGGCCGGGAGAGTGATCCGCAGCAGCACGCCGACCGGCTGCGGCACAGCCTCGATCCGGCCTCCGTGCGACTCGGCGACCTGCTTGGCGATCGCGAGCCCCAACCCTGATCCGGGCAGCGCTCGGGCGTCGGGAGACCGGTGGAAGCGGTCGAAGACGTAAGGCAGGTCCGCTGCGGGGATGCCCGGTCCGTCGTCGGTGACTTCGATGATCGCGGACCCGGCTGCCGAGCCGGAACCAGAGCTTGAACTGGAGCTTGAACTGGAGCTTGAACTGGAGCTTGAACCGGAGCTTGAACCGGAGCTTGAACCGGAGCCGCCGGTCGCCCGCACCGAAACAGTCGCCCGCGTTCCGAACTTCAAAGCGTTGTCGACCAGGTTCCCGACCGCGCGCTCCAAAGCCGCCGGATCCCCGCGCACCACCACCGCCTCGTTTCTCGCATCGACCTCGGCCCCGCGCCGCCCCGCCAGCTCCGCGCACATCAAGTCCATCCGTACGGCCTCGGTGCGCGAAGGCGCCTCCCCGAACCGCGCCAGATCCACCAGATCGCTGGTCAGCACCGCCAACTCCTGCGCCTGGTGCAACGCGTCGTCGATCAACGCCGGCGCCTGCGGATCGTCCGGACGCTCCGCCAGCAGCTCCAGATTCGTCACCAGCGACGTCAAGGGCGTCCGCAGCTCGTGCGAGGCGTCGGCAACCAGCCGCCGCTGCGCCCCGACCGAACCGTCCAGCGCCCCGGTCATGGCGTTGAACGCCAATCCCAGCCGCGCCACCTCGTCGCGTCCCGCGACCGCGATCGGCGTCGACAGATCCCCGGTGGCGGTGATGTGCTCGGCCGCCGCGGTCAGGCGGGCGACCGGGCTCAGCACCCGCGCCGCCAGCAGGCGCCCGCTGATCGCCGCGAGCAGCCCGGCCGCCGGGGTGAGCAGGATCAACAGCCACTTCAGCCGGTTCAGCGTCCCGGTCGGGTCCGACTCCGGAGCGGCGGCACGGATCAGGGCGCCCGGATGGCCCGGGATGCCCGCGGTGTAGACGCGATACGTCACCCCGCCGCTGGGCACGTCCGCGAAGTACGGCGGCGCCTGGTTCAAAGCCACCGCCAGATCATGCTGCCCGACCGGCGTGAACTCCTTGAGCCCGCCGAGGGGCGGGATGGTGATCAGCTGCAGGAAACCCTTGCCGATCGGGATCTTCGAGCTCAATTCCTGGACTTTCGCGGGATCCCTCGTGACCTTGACCTCCTGCGCGGTCACGAGCTTCGCGTACGTGGCCGGGGAGTCCGCGGTCGTGGCGATCAGATTCGCGTCGGTGTACCCGCGCAGGCCCGCGCCGATCGCGGGATATTCGATCGCGCCGACGAGTGCGACCGCCGCGACCACGGTCACCGCCCCGCCGATCGCGACCCGCGTTCGCAGGTTCACGGCTCCTCCCGCAGTACGTACCCCAGCCCGCGCACGGTCTGGATCACCCGCGGGCCGCCGCCGGCCTCCAGCTTGGATCGCAGGCAGCTGATACTCACCCACAGCGCGTTGGAGTCCGGCCCGAAGTCGTAGCCCCAGACCGTCTCGAAGATCTGTGTCCGGCCCAGCACGCGGCGCGGGTTGCGCAGGAACATCTCCAGCAACGCCAGCTCCGTCCTGGTCAGCGAGAGCTTGTCGCCGGCGCGCGTCGCGCGGCAGGCGGCGGTGTCCAGCGCGATGTCGGCGAAGGCGAGCGTCTCCGTCGCGGCGGCGCCGGTCCGGCGCAGCAGAGCCCTGAGACGGGCCCGCAACTCGGCCAGCGCGAACGGCTTGACGAGGTAGTCGTCGGCCCCGGCGTCCAGGCCCGCGACCCGGTCGTCGATCAGATCGCGGGCGGTGAGCAGCAGGATCGGCGTGCCGTCGCCGGCCTCGCGCAGCCGCCGGCAGATCTCCAGCCCGTTCGGCTCGGGCATCATGACGTCCAGGATCAGGGCGTCCGGCGGGTTCGCCGCGTGCTCGCTGAGCGCCTCGGTGCCGGAGGCGGCCAGGCAGACCTGGTAACCGTCACGCCGCAACGCGTGTTCCAGCGCGCGGCGGACGGCCGGGTCGTCATCCACTACCAGGATGCGCATGGTCCGCAGTCTGGCGTCGTGGCCTGAGACCGTGCTGAGAGCATCACGCGCCGGGGTTCACGGCGATGCGCGTCTCGCCGCCGAACACCGAGGCGACCCGGGAGACCGGCAGGTGCAGCAGGTCGGCCAGGTGCTGCTCGAACTGGCCCACGGAGGGCTTGGTGGGGGAGGCGATCAGCCACTGCTTGGTCTGGTCCAGAGCCTGCACCAGCGCGGCCTTCGACACGCCGAGCTTCGCGGCGATCGTGTCGATGCTGACCACCTTGAGCTTCTTCCGGCAATCCTCGGCCGGGGGCTTGATGCGGCCCTTGGGCTCGGGCTTGCCCTTGTCGGTGGTCGTGGCCCCGGCCTTGGCGGCGGCGAGGGCGGCGTCCGTGCCGGCAGGCAGGTTCGCCTTCGCCAGGTCGGAGCGGTTCTTGAGAATGACGTCCGAGAACGTGACTCTGCAGTTCAGTGGCTTCTGGCTCTCGTAAGCAGCTCCGGCCTTAGCGCCGGAGCCGGTCTCGGCGGCGGTCGCCGCGCCGGCGGCCGAGGCGCCGATCGCGACCACCAGAGCGGCGACCGGGACCAGCCTTCTGCGAAGCATCATGGGAGTTCCTTCGGTTCGTGTGCGCGACGGAACCTCCGTCGCGGGACCACCGAACCAAGCAGGCTTCTCGCGCAGCCGTGGCGAACCTTTGCATTCCCTTAGGAATCGCCGAGCGTTCAGACTCTTGACACCCCGTCTGGTCTACACCATTTTGAACTCAGCCCCCGTGGTGTAGACCACTAACCCCACAAGATCCAGGAGTCTCCCCCGAGAGAGGTGTGCTTTGACCTGTGCAAGAACGCGCCTCGGTGCGTTCGCGGCCATGCTGGCCGCAATTCTGATCGCCGCCACGATGACCGTCGCCCTGAGCGCTTCCCGCGCCCGCGCCGACAGCAACCTGGTGGTGAACCCCGGCTTCGAGACCGGAAGCCTGAGCCCGTGGACGTGTGACGCCGGCACCGGCAGCGTGGTGTCCTCACCGGTCCACAGCGGCAGCCACGCGCTGGCCGGAGCCGCGAACAACTCCGACGACGCGCAGTGCACGCAGACGATATCCGTGCAGCCGAACTCGGCGTACACGCTCTCGGCGTACGTCCAGGGCGCCTACGTCTACCTGGGCGCGACCGGCTACAGCTCGACGTGGACGCCGTCGGCGGGCTCCTACCAGCAGCTGAGCACCAGCTTCACCACCGGCGCCTCGACCACGAGCGTCCAGATCTACCTGCACGGCTGGTACGCGCAGGGTACGTACTACGCCGACGACGTGTCGTTGGTCGGACCGGGTGGCCAGACTCAGGTGCCCCCCGTGCCGACCGGTCTGTCGGTGACCGGGACGACGTCGAGCTCGGTGTCGCTGTCCTGGTCCGCGTCCAGCGGCGCGACCGGGTACAACGTGTACCGCGGCGGCACCGAGGTCGCGAGCGTGTCCGGCACCTCGTACACCGACTCCGGCCTGAGCGCCTCCACCAGTTACAGCTACACGGTCACCGCGACGAACTCTGCAGGGGAGTCGGCGCATTCCGGGGCTGTCACGGGTACCACCGCCGGCGGCGGGACCACGATCCCGCCGACTCCGGGCGGGCTCGCGGTGACCGGGACGACGTCCAGCTCGGTCTCGCTGTCCTGGAGCGCCTCCAGCGGCGCCACCGGCTACAACGTGTACCGCGGCGGTTCGAAGGTCGCGAGCGTGACCGGGACGTCCTACACGGACTCCGGCCTGAGCGCGTCCACCACCTACAGCTACGCGGTCTCGGCGACCAACTCCGCCGGCGAGTCCGCGAAGTCCTCGGCGGTCAGCGCCACGACCTCCGGCGGCAGCACCGGCGGCTCGCTGCCCAAGCACGTGCTGACCGGCTACTGGCAGGACTTCGTGAACAGCGCCAAGCCGCTGAGCCTGGCGGCCACGCCGTCCGGCTACAACCTGATCGCGGTGGCGTTCGCCAACGCCGACCCGAGCAACCCCGGCGGCGTCACGTTCAGTGTCGACTCCGGGCTGTCCTCGGCGCTCGGCGGCTACAGCGACGCGCAGTTCAAGGCGGACATCGCCACGCTGCACTCGCGCGGCCAGAAGGTGATCGTCTCCGTCGGCGGGCAGAACGGCGCGATCAGCGTCGGCGACTCGACGTCGGCGAACAACTTCGCCAACAGCGTCTACGGCATCATGCAGAGCTACGGCTTCGACGGCGTCGACATCGACCTGGAGAACGGCGTCAACGCCACGTACATGGCGCAGGCGCTGAACTCTCTGTCCGGCAAGGTCGGATCCAGTCTGATCATCACCATGGCGCCGCAGACGATCGACATGCAGTCGACCGGCATGGCGTACTTCCAGCTCGCGCTGAACATCAAGAACATCCTCACGATCTCCAACACGCAGTACTACAACTCCGGGTCGATGAACGGCTGCGACCAGGGTGTGTACGCCGAGGGGACGGAGAACTTCATGACGGCGCTGGCCTGCATCCAGCTGCAGGGCGGGCTGCGCCCGGACCAGGTGGGCCTCGGCCTGCCGGCCTCCGGGAGCGCCGCCGGCGGCGGATACGTGTCGCCGTCGCTGGTGAACAACGCGCTGGACTGCCTGGCGTCCAAGGCGAACTGCGGCTCGTTCGTGCCGCCGGCCACGTGGCCGGGCATCCGCGGCGCGATGACGTGGTCGATCAACTGGGACGCCAGCAACGGGTGGGGCTTCGTGAACACCGTCGCCCCGCACCTGGCGGCGATGCCGTGAGGCATGTGACGGGGCAGTGATGCCGGCTCCTCGGCGCGCGCCGGGTCCTTCGGGGTCCGGGACAGTGCCGGCGCTGACGTCCTGAGACAGGGCCGGCGCTCGGGCGCCGGGCGGGCCACGCGCGGCGGCCGTCGGACTTCGGTTCGGCGGCCGCCGTTACGCGTGCTGCGGTATGGCATCGCCAAGACAGGCGCACCGCTCGTCCGTGCGCGGGCGCAGAGCTCGCTCCGATGCTCCCGGCAGGCGATTCCCGGCGGATTCGACCGTGGTTGAACCTCAGTGTTCTGCGTTACCGTGAACGGGGTGATCCGTGTACTGCAGCGTGTGGTGGTGGCGTTGCCGGGACCCCGGCGCTGGCACCAGTGGGTGGCAAGACACCCGCGGGCGGCGCAGGGTGCGCGCATGCGCTTGGTGCGCCGCCGGTCGGTGGCGCCCGAGCTGCTGCACGACGTGTTCGTCAACAACACCACGGCCGAGTCCGTCCGCGTCGCCGTGGTACGACGGTGCGCCGAACTCGGCGGCGTGGCGCGGGTTCTGCCGTCGGTGGCGCGCGTGTGGTGGCCGACGGCGTACTCCTGGCCCCTGACGTACGCCGACGACGCGGTGATGGTGCAGCAGGCGCTGCGGATGTGCCGACGACTGAAGGATCGCAAAGCTCTGCTGAGTGGCTATGCGCGGTTGGCCCAGCTGGCCGGGCCGGAGGCTGTCTGGGCTATCGAGCTGGAGTACGTCGGGTCGCTGGAGTTCATGGATCCGGTTGTGCGTAGTTCGATGCAGGCTGGCGATACGGATGTGCTTTTGAAGTGGCTCGACTGAGGCGCGGGGTGCGGGGTGCGTAGTGCGGGGTGCGGGGTGCGGGGTGCG
>Ga0207671_10000198_pt1 | contig 93274 bp, 79 predicted proteins | sample KBSC24metaG_FD_184352 | JGI IMG/M metagenome (GOLD analysis project Ga0207671, IMG submission 184352) | Corn rhizosphere microbial communities from Kellogg Biological Station, Michigan, USA - KBS C2-4 metaG (SPAdes) (version 2) | ecosystem: Host-associated > Plants > Roots > Rhizosphere > Soil...
GCTGTCGGTGCTGGTTTTCGTATTATTATTTGTACTGCTATTACAGCTAATGATGGAAACGGACGTTGCGATAACCAATAATAAACGCCTCATAAATTAAAAAATTTTTACAAAAATAAAGGAACGCCCCATGCTAAACGTAAAGGGTTGTAAATTTGTTGCCTTATGCTTATTTCATTACAAAATATTACATTTTCTTTTGGTGCGAGAGCTATTCTCGAAGAGGCCAGCTGGCAGATAGGTACAGGCGAACGTATAGGGCTTGTAGGGCCAAATGGCGCCGGTAAGTCCACACTATTGCGTCTTATAACCGGGGCGTATAAAATAGATTCAGGTGTTATCAACAAGCCGAAGGACGTAACCCTTGGCTTTTTTAACCAGGACTTGCTAAGCTTCACTACCAGCAATTCTATTCTTTCCGTAGGTATGCAGGCTTTTGAGCGCGCGCACGAGATAGAAAATCAGATGAATGAAATATTAAAGCAGCTGGAAACCAAACCGGATGATGCTAAGCTGCTGGATGATTACAGCCACGCATTGCACGACTTTGAGGTGGCAGGCGGATATGAAATGGAGCATCGCTCTGCGGAGGTGCTGGAAGGCCTTGGCTTTTCTACTACCGACCTGCAACGCCCTTACGATCAGTTCAGTGGTGGCTGGCGTATGCGTGTGCTGTTGGCCAAAATGATATTACAGGCGCCGGATCTCCTTTTGCTCGATGAACCTACCAACCACCTTGATCTTCCGTCTATCGAGTGGCTGGAGCGTTACTTGCAGGGTTATCCCGGCAGTGTGGTTATAGTATCGCATGATAGGTATTTCCTCGACAGGATGGTGACTAAGATAGTGGAGGTATGGCAGCGCGATCTGCATCAGTACAGCGGTAACTATACTTTTTATCAGAAAGAAAAGGTGGAACGTATGGACCTGCAGCAGCGCGCTTATGAAAATCAGCAAGACTATATACGCCAGCAGGAGCGCTTTATCGAACGTTTCCGTGCTAAAGCTACTAAAGCGGCACAGGCGCAAAGTGCTATTAAACGTCTCGATAGGCTTGATATGATCGAAGCGCCCGATACCAGTGTGCCGGTAATGAATATAAACTTTGACGTGGCTGTACAGCCCGGTAAAATTATTGCGGAACTAAAACATATCACCAAGCGTTTTGGTGATCTTACGATACTGGAGGATGCGCATGCCGAGATACTGAGGGGCGATAAGATCGCGCTCATAGGTGCTAACGGTCGTGGTAAGTCTACTTTGTTGCGTATTATAGCCGGTAAAGAAACATTTGAAGGAGAGCGCAAGGAAGGGCACAATGTAGAGGAAAGCTTTTACGCACAGCATCAGCTGGAAGCGCTGAATGTGGAGAACGATCTGCTTGATGAAATGAAGCAATGTGGTAGCGGGAAGACAGAGCTCGAACTGCGCCAGTTGCTCGGTTGCTTCCTGTTTAGCGGCGATGACGTATTTAAGAAAATAAAAGTGCTCTCCGGTGGCGAAAAGGCGAGGGTAGCCCTGGCAAAGGTTATTGCAACCAAGGGCAACTTCCTCATGCTCGATGAACCTACCAACCACCTCGATATGCAGTCGGTTGAAATGCTCATTGATGCGCTCAATAAATACGATGGCACCATTATCCTTGTATCGCACGATCGTTATTTTATCAGCCGCCTGGCAAATAAGATATGGAGCATAGAAGATGGCAAGGCCAAAGAATTTGTGGGTACCTACGATGAATGGGTAGTGTACCAGCAGGACAAAGCAAAGCGTGAACAGGCTGCGGCACAGGCTAAGCCCGCTGTAGCGGAAAAGAAAGAAGAAAAAAAAGTAGAGAAGCCAAAAGTAAATGATCAGGATTTACGTAATCTGCGCAACGAGCATCAGAAACAGCAAAAATTGTTTCAAAAGCTCGAAGCTGAGGTAACTAAGCTACAGGCAGAAAAAACAAAGCTGGAAGCTCAACTGGCTGATCCTGAGTTTTATAATAATAAAGAAAAATTCCTGAAGCTGGACGAAGAATACCGCAAGCTCAACGCTAAGTTCGACGAAACCAGCAAAGCCTACGATGTAGCTTTTGAAAAAATGCTGGAGATGGAAGAGAAATTAGGCTAAGCGAATGCTTGACTTCATAGGGTAATTGTTTTACATTTATTAAAATTTTTACCCATGAAGAAATATTTACTACTGCCATTTTTATTGCTGTTCGTATTAAATGTAGGTGCACAAACTACATACAAGTACAATTTAAACAATAATCTGCACGATGCTGGCGGTGTAGGGCCTGATCTTCAGGCATCTTGTACGGCATCGTACACTTCAGAGTCGCTGCCTATCGGCATTTCAAAATATTGCTTTCAGTTTGATAAAGGTTGTGGACTCACATTCAATGATGCCGCTGGTTTTCTCTCAAGTGGTAGCTATACGGTCGAAATGTATGTAAAGCTTGATACGATTCAGGGCTACACCAAGTTGATAGATTACGCAGGACGCACGTCTGATGATGGTTTTTATAATCAGTCAGGTCACATGGTCCTGTATCCCAATTTTAATTCAGATAGTGTCATAGGTGCGGGCCAATATTATTATATCGCGCTTACCCGCGATGCAAGTACAAAGGATATGCATATCTATGTGAACAATGCCTCAGTTGGTTCCTATAACGATGCCACCGATACCTATGTTTATGACACGCATAAAGCACTCACTTTCTTTATTGACGACTCAAATACTAACCATGAAGATGTAACCGGTGCTGTAGCCATGATCCATATCTCCAATTATGCGATGGATAGCACTACAATAGGTTCAAATTATACTTCGCTTGCTGCAACGCTCAATGTGCCTAATACTACTGCTTCAAATACAGTAGTGAGTGTTTATCCAAATCCTGCAATGGATAACACAAATGTGTTTGTAAATAGCAATAGTACTTTCATTATGTCCGATGTTTCAGGCAGAACGGTACTAACAGGTTCCTTAATAAAGGGAGAAAATAAATTGAATCTTACCAATATTTCGGTAGGTATGTATTTGCTTCATATAGCGGACAACATAAGCCACGAAATGCACACATTCAAGGTCGCCAGAGAATAGCCGGGAATGTGAATATCATAATTTGGAATCCGCTTGTTAATAATAGTACCTTGCTAAATAGTTCTCCCCTTGGAGAGGGGTAAGGTGTGTGTTCTACTCACAATAGAAACACATCCGGCAAAGTTCTTTGACATGCTGTAAACCCAAATCAGGATTATCTCTTAACTGTGTAAGCCATTTCAGGGCGAGGCAAACCATTTTCAGGACGAGGCAGGGGAGATGATGTAACACGAATGGGACATTTTGCGACATTTTGGGACATAATGTTACTTTTATTTATTTCGTTATAAATAAATGCGGTAGCGGGTCTTCGCTTAAATGTCACTCCAAATGTCCCAAAGGAACTTTTTTCATTTGTATTAGATTCCGTTGTAGAATCTATACACTTCCAATTTTTACAATCGTATATTTGATGTCCGGTTTAACCACTGGTTTTAGACTTATCCACAAACTATTTTAGATTATGCCTTCAGTAGATATAGTAAGTAAAGTTGAGCTGCAGACTTTAGACAATGCAGTGAATGTCGCAAAGAAAGAAATAGAGAACCGTTGGGATTTTAAAGGCACACACGTGTCTATTGAGCTCAATAAAAAAGAGATGCAAATAGACGTGGAAGTGGAGGGCGACATGAAGCTGAACCAGATAGAAGACGTATTGCTCACTAAAGCTATGCGCCAGGGTCTGGAAGCAAATTGTTTCGATCTAACTAAGGAACCTTCACCATCAGGTAAGTATATGCGCAAGACGATACCTGTAAAAAATGGTATTGACAGGGAAAAGGCTAAAGAAATAGTAAAGCTGATAAAAGATAGCGGCCTCAAAGTTCAGCCTGCTATCATGGACGATATTATCCGTCTAACGGGAAAGAAGATCGATGACTTGCAGCAGGTAATGCAATTGTGTCGCACATCCGGCCTCGATATTCCATTGCAATTTATAAACATGAAATCTTAACTGTATTAGCTACAGTTAAGATTTCATCTTAGAAGTTTATGACAGCGTCTTTCAGCAGTGGCTGCACCAGGTCTTTCTCACTCACTATAGCATCTTTCAGGTCTATCTTCCAGTCTATATTCAATGCCGGGTCGCAATACAATACACCCCCTTCGCTTGCTTTGTTATAAAGGTTATCGCATTTGTAAAATACTTCCGCAGTTTCGCTCAGCACCGAATATCCATGTGCAAAGCCTCGCGGTATCAGGAACTGGCGCTTGTTTTCAGCAGATAGCTCCACGCCATACCATTGCCCGAAAGTTTTGCTGTTTTTACGCAGGTCCACTACTACATCCCATATGGCTCCTTCCAGCGCACGTATCAGCTTTGTTTGTGGCGAAGGCTCATTCTGGTAATGCAGCCCGCGCAGTACATTCTTTACAGATCTTGCCTGGTTATCCTGAACAAATACCTTAGTGAACCCCGTAATTTTCTCTAATGTCTGCTGGTTGAAGCTTTCATAAAAGTAACCGCGGTCATCATTAAAAACGCGCGGCTCCAATATGTACAGTCCTTCAAAGGGTGTTTCTATCGCGTTCATTATTTGCTCAGCTCATTTATAACTTCTAGGAAGTTGCTTGTTATATACTTCAGTTCTTCTTCACTCAGCTCTGTATGTATAGGCAATGATATCACGCAGTCCTGCAGCATATCAGTAACCGGTAAATGATAATCCAGTCCACCAAAATCCTTCAGCATGTTCTGCTTGTGGCATGGCACCGGGTAGTATATCATTGATGGTATCTTACGTTCAGCCAGTTTAGCAGGTACATCGTCGCGGTTCACACCCTTTAGCTGCAATGTATATTGGTGAAACACATGGCGTGTATAAGGTGCCCTGTACGGTGTTACTATGTGCACATTGTCTTTAAAAGCATTGTCGTAATAGTCTGCCACAGCACGGCGTGCATCGCAATACTCATCCAGGTGGCGCAGTTTTATACGCAGCACTGCAGCCTGTATGCTGTCCAGGCGGCTGTTGCAGCCCACCATTTCGTGGTAGTAACGCTCCTTCTGTCCGTGGTTGGCTATCATCTTCAGCTTCTCTGCCAGCGCGTCGTCATTGGTAAACATCGCGCCGCCATCACCATAGCATCCCAGGTTCTTTGAAGGGAAGAAGGACGTACAGCCAATAGTACCCATAGAACCCGTTCTTACGGTCTTGCCGTCAGAGAATGTATACGTGCCGCCTATGGCCTGTGCATTGTCTTCTATTACTGGTATGTTGTGCTCCTTAGCTATAGCAAGCAGCGGCTCCATATTAGCAGCCTGTCCATACAGATGCACAGGTATTATAGCTTTGGTTTTGGCAGTGATGGCCTTTTTCAAACCATCCAGGTTCATAGTGAAGGTGTCTGCATCCACATCTACAAACACAGGCTTCAAATGCAGCAGTGCTACTACTTCCACCGTAGCTATGTATGTGTAGGACGTAGTAATTACTTCATCGCCTGGCTGCAGGCCCAGCGCCATCAGGGCTATCTGTAGGGCATCTGTACCGTTTGCGCAGGGTATTACATGCTTTACGCCAAGGTAGCTGGCCAGCTCGGTAGCAAAGTGCTGTACATCCGGCCCATTAATAAAGGCAGTGCTTTCCAGTACGTTGCTTATAGCTGCATCTATTTCGGGCTTTATCTTGTGGTATTGACGCTTCAGGTCTACCATTTGTAATTGCTGCATGATGGGGAAATTAACGGCTGCAAACCTACACCTTAGCACGCATTCATCAAAACTTTCCGTCGCCTGTCTGTAAAATTTGCGTTCTGGCTGTCATCACTTCAATATTTGCCATAACTTCACCCCTCGTATATAGCCATCATACACATGAAGAAATTTGTTCTTTTTGCCTTGCTCTTATGCTCTTTGAAGTCTTTTGCTCAGGATGATCTTTTTGGCAAAACCACTGAAACAAAAGTAGCCCCGCGTAAAGGCTGGATTCTTTCTATAAATGGTGACTTTGATATCCCTGCAGCAGATATGGCCAAGCGATTTGGTAATAGCTACCGGGTAGGGCCCTCTTTCTTTTATAAAACTAATTCCAACTGGGTGTTTGGCGCCAAGGGAGATTTTATTTTAGGCAACGTTATCAACCAGGATTCTGTACTGATAAATGTAAAAGACCAGACAGGCGGCTATATAAGTTCAAGCGGGGAAAGAGTAGGGGTACCCCTGTTGGAGCGTGGCTATATGATAGGCCTGCAGGCCGGCTGGATATGGAGCCTTTCTGATAAGATCAAGGATAACGGCATACTATTTCTCACATCAGTAGGTTTCATGCAGCACAAGATCAAGATATTCAACCAGGATAACTCTGTAGCACAGCTAAGGGGCGACTATCTGAAAGGCTATGACCGCCTTACAAATGGTACTTATGTGGAGGAGTACGTGTGCTATAACTACTTTGCAAAGCATGGCGCCATCAATTTTCATATAGGGCTTGATCTTACTGCAGGCTTCACCCAGGGCCGCCGCGACTATCTATATGATGTAATGCGCCCCGATAATGCGAAGCGGCTCGATATACTGTTTGGTGTAAGGGGTGGTTGGTATATACCTATTTTCAAGCGTAAATCAGAAGAGATTATTTTCGAATAATGATATCTGCCGCAATCTACTGGCTGGCTATCAGGTGCTATGTTGCAATGCTGCATATAGCAGCGCTATTCCACCCCAAAGCAAAGCTTGCCATAGCGGGAAGAAAGCACCTGTTCCGGCATATGAAACAAGTGTTGGCAAACGAAGAACGCCCTCGCATCTGGATGCATTGTGCCTCTCTCGGTGAGTTCGAGCAGGGGCGACCTGTATTGGAGTCGCTGCGCAGAGATTATCCCGGTTATGCTTTTGTACTTACCTTCTTCTCTCCCTCCGGCTATGAGGTAGGAAAGAACTACGAGGATGCAGACTACATCTTTTACCTGCCTTTTGACAGTAATGCAAATGCGCATCGCTTTCTTGATATAATTCAGCCGCGGCTTTGCATCTTTGTTAAGTACGAGTTTTGGTACTTTCTGCTAAAGAATATCTCCAAAAGGCAGGTAAACGCACTGCTCATATCAGCAAACTTCAGGGATGGGCAGGCGTTCTTCAAATGGTACGGTGGGCTGCAGCGTAGTATGCTCCGGGCATTTAGGCACATATTCGTTCAGAATCAAAGATCAGAACAACTACTGCAGGGCATACGTATTACAAACGTAAGCGTAAGCGGAGATACTCGTTTCGACCGTGTGATTGAAGCTATACAGCATAAGAAAGAGCTACCCGCAATAATGCCATTTGTAGCGCAACACAAGGTCATAGTAGCCGGCAGCACCTGGCCGGATGACGAAACTTTCCTACAAAAGGTTTTGAACCAGCTGCCGGAACAATGGCGTCTCATACTGGTGCCGCACGAAGTGCACGCATCGCATATAGATGATATAGAAAAGCTTTTTCCCAACATGTCAGTTCGCTGGTCTCAATACAAAGGAGAAATTAATAAACGCGTATTGATAGTAGATAAGGTAGGCTTGCTGCTACAACTATATCAATATGGACGCGTAGCATGGATAGGCGGAGGGTTTGGAAAAGAAGGCGTGCATAATGTGCTGGAGGCGGCAGCCTATGGCGTTCCCTGTGCGTACGGACCAATATTTCACCAGTTTGTAGAAGCTCAGGAGCTCATAGATGCAGGTGCTGCTATTACTGTGAAAAGCCCCGAAAAACTGCTTGCTTGGATAACGAATTACGAGCATGATAACAACGCCTATGAAAAAGCAGTTAGTGCAGCTAAAAACTACATTATGGTAAATGGCGGTGCGACATCAAAAATAATAAGCTATGTAGTGGAGAAGAACTTATTGAGCAGGTTATAGAACAGCACTATCGTTTCGTTGTCTTCATTTCCAATCACGAACGGTACATGACTTCTCAGCACATTGCGCGCTATTTGTTCATTCCCCGCATTGTCTATATCATCCAGCATGCGTTCATAGCCTTCCTTGTCATTCCCGAATAGCTCACTTATAAACTGGTATTTGTCATTTATACCAATAAAGCTGCGAATATCCGTCTTGGGAGAAAACTTAAGCGTTTGAGTAATAGGAATAACAGGTACTGAAGCAGGCCGGGCTTCTTTTACAATAGGCTGCTCAATCACGTGGTTCTTTTCATGCTCAGGTCTCATAGCTTCCGTAAGCTCTGCCAGTGTAGGCTCCTTTGCCGGCTGCACGTTAAACGTAAGTTTATCACGAATCTCTATTAGGTCAGCATATAGCACGCGTGTGTAATCCATTGCCAGGTCTATATCAATTGCTGTATTTTTCGAGCCATTTTCTACTATCCCTGATATCTTTTGAAGTAGCATATTTATTCTTTCCATGATCACGATTTTAAACAATTTAATGAAACAAATTCCTGATTTATTGTTAAAGTTTATTGATCAATCCGGGCACAGTTTTTTGAGTGTTATTAATATTATTGGCTGGATTGTAATGTATAAAAATATTAATTATGAGACATTTAAGAAACCATAAAGGCAAAAAGGCGTTACAACGCATAAAGAATCAGGTAACCGATATTCCCAGCCATGCTGAGCAGGACAAGACAATTTTTGATCTGGTATTAAAGTCTTTATATGAAAATGCTAATAAAACAGCCCTACACCTGGAAGGTGAGATATTTATACCCCACAATGTTAAACTAAATCAAAAGGATTCCGACAGAGTATGGAATATTCTTACCAGTTCGGGTTGGGTCATACCGTCTGTAGGGTTTGGCAATGCGGGTAAGCTGGAGCTAACCAAGGCTGGTTATCAGTTTATGATTCAATTTGGCAGTTATAAGCAATACCTTGATACCGTAGAAAGCCAGCTAAAGCAGCAGCAAACCATAGTAGTCCCCATTTCCATACAGGAAGACAGCACCATTGACAAGCCTATTGAAATATCAAAAGGGAAAGGATAATACGTTGTCAGTATAATGAAATGAACTTAAATACCTTATTGGGTGTTTTTTGTAGAACTCGGGTATATTATTTCATTATTTTTGTCTTATGCGACAACTATCACATGCTGCAATAATTATATTTTTTTCATGTTTTGCCATTAAAGCCCAGGCCCAGGCTGATGATGAATGGACGCTGCAGCGTTGTGTACAATACGCTATAGATCATAACATAACTATACAGCAGGACGTGCTAAATGCGCGTCTGGCAAAATATACTTTATTACAAAGCCAGTTAGCACAGCTACCCAATGCCAATGTAACATCTTCATACGGACGTAGCTATGGTCGCTCTATCGACCCTACTACCAACCAGTTTATTAATGCCAATTATGATTTTATCAGCCTGGCGGGTACTTCAAGTGTTTTGTTGTTCGGTTGGTTTCAACAAAGGAATACGATTACCAAAAATAAATTCAGCCTTTTGGCTTCAAGAGCAGACCTGGATCAATTGAAAGATGACGTGTCACTAAATGTAGCTACGGGCTATCTAAGAGCAATATTGGCTGAAGAACAGATACACGTCAGCGAAAAGCAGGTAGAATTGTCAAAGGCACAACTTGATCAGACGCGGAAATTCTTTGATGCCGGCCGCGTACCTGAATTGAATGTTGCACAGCTCGAATCCCAGGTGGCTACAGATAGCTCCAATCTTATATCAGCAATAGCCAATTATACATCTGCAGTAATAGACCTGAAAACCTTGTTGAACATTGATTTCAACGAGCCGTTTAAGGTTATAGAACCCGACCTGAAAATGACCGATGAAATAACGTTGGCCAGCGTCACGCCTGAAGAGGTATATGATGAGGCCCATAAACATTTCGGCTCTATTAAAGCTGCGGAATACCGTTATACTGCTGCGCAGAAAGGTTTAAAATCAGCAAAGGGTGCGCTCTATCCGCAACTCAGCTTTGGTGTCCAAATAGGAACGAATTGGGCAAGTACATATAAGCAGGTATTAAGCTATGATACCGCAATTATCCCAATAGGCGCGGTAGGCACCACGCATGATCTGGTATATGCTCCGCAGCTGATACCTACCCTGGGAAATACGCCTTTAGACAAACAGTTGAATAACAACCTGCGTCAGACATATGCTTTGTCTTTAAACGTTCCCCTGTTTAACGGCTGGCAAAGTCAATACGCTGTAAGGCAGGCCAGGTATAATATGAATACGCAGGAGCTGAATAAATACCAGGCAGAGTTGAACCTAAAGCAGAACGTGTATAAAGCGTACAGTGATGCGACGAATTCAATACAGAAATATTATGCTGCGGTACATGCTGCAGAGTCTGCTGAACGCGCGCAGGAGTTTGCTAAAAAGCGCTATGATCTGGGACTTACCAGCACTATAGATTATCTGATTACACAGAACACTCAATACTCTGCTGAGTCTAGTCTGCTGAGTGCTAAATACGACCTCATCTTTAAACTGAAGGTGATTGATTACTACCTTGGCAAGGAGCTCAAATTATAATTATGACTGAACAGACTGTTGCAATAGCTGCGTTGAAAGAGGTATTATTTGAAGCTACCAGGGAATCCGGTAAAATTATCCATTCTCATTTTCAGGGCACCTTTAAGGTGGAGAACAAAGAAGGCATCAATAACCTGGTGACAGAGGTTGATAAGATGTCTGAAACGAGGATCATTGAGATAATAAAAAAGCATTTCCCCTCACATTCCATAATAAGTGAAGAGATAGGCGAGCTAAAAAAAGATTCGCCTTACGAATGGATCATCGATCCTATAGATGGTACAGTGAACTTTGCGCATTCTATACCTATATGCTGTGTAAGCATTGGGATAAAACATGGTGATGACCTGCTGCTGGGTACTGTATATAACCCTATGATGAACGAAATGTTCTTTGCAGAAAAAGGGATGGGGGCTACGCTAAATGGCATGCCGATATCTGTATCTAAAAAGACGGACTTCAAAAAGGCTTGCCTGGTTACCGGGTTCCCTTACAAATGGGCCTATGATGCACAGCATCCCATAAAAGTTTTCGAACGATTTATACTGGAAGGCTTACCGGTAAGAAGGCTTGGTTCAGCAGCTATAGATCTTTGCTGGGTGGCCTGTGGCCGCTTTGACGGCTTTTGGGAATACAATTTGAACCCTTGGGACCTGGCCGCCGGATACCTTATAGTGCAGGAAGCTGGTGGCAGAATAACCAATTTCGAAGGTAAACCATACAACGTGTTTGATAAGGAAACCCTGGCCACCAACGGCCTGATACACGAGGAAATGCTTTCCCTGATACGTAAACAAATATAGTAATAAGATAGACGAACATGAGCGAACAACGTACTGAAATATCATCGTTGGGTGAATTCGGTTTAATAGACCATTTAACACAAAATAACGACACACGCCAGGCCGGCACTCTACTGAGTGTAGGGGATGACGCTGCCGTAATAGATACATTTGGCAGGCAAACCGTTATTACAACTGATATGCTGCTGGAAGGGGTGCATTTTGATCTTATGTACACGCCGCTAAAGCATCTTGGCTATAAAGCAGTAGTTGCGAACCTGTCTGATATATATGCCATGTTTGCCACGCCCACGCACATTACTATCAGCCTGGGCGTATCCAACAGGATATCTGTAGAAGCCCTTGAAGAATTTTATGAGGGTGTATACGCTGCCTGCGAAAAGTATAGTGTGGACCTGATAGGTGGGGATACCTCTACTTCTCAAAAGGGTTTTGTCATTAGCATTACTGCCATAGGAGAGGTGGCGCCGGATAAATATGTGACACGTAGTGGTGCAAAAGAAAACGATCTCATCTGCGTGTCGGGCGACCTTGGAGCAGCGTATATTGGTCTTCAGTTATTGGAACGGGAAAAGCGCATATATCTTGAAAATCCTGGTGTGCAACCTGATCTGCAAAGCAGGGCATATACCGTGGGCCGTATATTGAAACCTGAGCCACGTGCGGATATAGTAAGCTGGCTACAGGAAAATGACATAATCCCAACTTCGATGATTGATGTAAGCGATGGACTGAGCTCTGAAATACTCCATATCTGCAAACAAAGTGACGTTGGATGCGTGCTGTACGAAGAAAAGATACCCATGCACAACGAAACCCGCGAAGTGGCCTTTGAATTTGGTATAGATGCAACCGCATGTGCACTAAGCGGTGGCGAGGATTATGAACTTCTTTTTACTGTAAGGCAGGAAGATTATGAAAAAATAGTACGTAGCGAACAGATAAGTGTAATAGGATATATTACAAAAAAAGCTGACGGAAATATGCTCATTACCAGACAGGGAAATAAGCACGCTTTGACCGCCCAGGGATGGAACGCATTTAATTAGTAAAAAAATACAGATTTACTATATAACGTAAAGATTTTTTGTATTTTAGGCGTTAAATACTACATAAGCATGAAGTTTTGGAAAAGCTCATTACTAACTGTTTTTTCATTTTTAGGTATAGCGAGTACTGTTTTATATAATTCTTGTCAGATAGATACCTGCAGCGACCTGAAGTGCATAAATGGCGGCTCATGCGCAAATGGATTTTGTAATTGCCCAAGCGGTTATGAAGGTTCTGAGTGCGAAATAAAAATGGAAGACAAGTTTTTGGGCGTATATTATGGTAACACAAATTGCAACGCTAATCCCGCGGTGTATGACACTGCTACCGTACTCACGCAGCAGGGCAGCATCACCAATGTTCGCGTAGTTTTATTCAGCAACAAGACTGATACCTTAAATGGAACGGTTAACGGTACAACCATTGTAGTACCCGATGTTACGGGTGGTTCAGGTTATTCAAGGCACATTAACATAACCATTGTAAATGGTAATAAACTGAATATTTTTACTGAAACTACCATTAATGATTCAAGAGGTGTTGCTACAAAATCTACCTGCACATTTATAGGCCTTAAACAATAAATATAAAATAATTTTATTTTTCAGAAGCCGGGCTCTATGCCCGGCTTTTTATCTACTATCTATTCTCAAAAAACCTTACAAATCAGTAGCTTTGCTTTATGTCCATTAGTGTATTGTCGCTTACCAAAATATATGGTGAGCAAAAGGCGGTAGATAATATCTCTTTTGAATTAAAGAAAGGAGAAATAGTTGGTTTCCTTGGCCCGAACGGTGCCGGTAAGTCAACTACGATGAAGATGATCACAGGTTATCTGCCTCCTACCTCTGGTGCCGCCATGGTTTGTGGCTTTGATGTGCAGCAAGCGCCTATGGATGTACGTAAAAGGGTAGGCTACCTGCCGGAAGCAAACCCCCTGTATTATGATATGTACGTGCGGGAATATCTTGGCTTTAGCGCCAATATTCACAAGTTGACAAATGCCTCTGCACGTATTGAAGAGATGATCGCACTTACTGGCCTGGGGAAAGAGTCGCATAAGAAAATTGGAGCTTTATCAAAAGGCTATAAGCAACGTGTGGGCCTTGCCCAGGCAATGCTACATGATCCTGAAGTGCTGATACTTGATGAGCCTACCTCCGGCCTTGATCCTAACCAGATAATAGAAATACGTGACCTGATAAAACGCATAGGGCAGCAAAAAACGGTATTGCTTTCCACGCACATCATGCAGGAAGTGCAGGCAATGTGCAGCAGGGTAATAATTATTAATAATGGCAAACTGGTAGCCAACGATACAATAGACAAGCTGCAACATACACAGCAAGAAGACGCGCTGATAGTTACTTTTGAGACGCCTGTAAATGAAACGCTGATAAAGCAGTTAAAGAACCTGCAACGCTACGAAGCTACAGGCCCTGTACAATGGCGCCTCATAACGAACAAGCCCGAAGAACTGAGAAAAGAAGTAATGCAGTGGGCGCTTAACAATGACCTGAGCATTAATAGCCTGCAGGCAGATAAGCAGTCGTTGGAAGATATTTTTAGAGTGTTGACCAAATAATACTCAAATTGATACAATGCCGGTTTGAAGGGCAAATAATATCAGTCCTTCTTTTGACTTGATATTTAGCTTGCTAAAAAGATGGTCTCTATGTGAATCAACGGTGCGAACGCTGATATATAGTTCCTCTGCAATTTCTTTGTAAGTATAATTTTTGCAGAGCAGCCGAAGAATATCTTTTTCGCGGCCTGATATTTCTGGTACGTTTATTTTTCCCTTTGTTACTTTATCAAATAGGTCTGATGGAGCATTTTCTGAATGATAATAGCCCAATTCATAGACAGAGTTTAGCGCCTTGTATATCTCGTTAAGAGATGCATTCTTGGACAAATAGCCACTAGCACCTTGTAGTAGCATACTCTTTATTGCATAATCATTATTGTGCATTGAAAGTATTAGCACCTTTACCTGTGGCCATCTTTTTTTTAATGTAGGCAATGCTGCATATGCATTCATTACTGGCATGTTAATATCCATAATGCAGATGTCCGGTAGTATCTCAGCGACTCCAATTTTATCTATTAATTCGCTGCCATTTGTTGCCTCGATGTCAATGCAATAGCCATTGAAGTGAGAAATTGTAAAAATCATTGCTTCCCGAAAAGCTGTTTGATTTTCAGCTATCGCAATGCGAATAGTAGGGGTATACATTATAGGGTAGGTTTAAGGTGTAGTACCGCAAATATATAGTAATCAAGATAATCGCTTTGTTAATTTATAATTAGGTGTTTTGACCTATAGGTATAAATATCTGGTAGAGGTAGCTTTACGTTGCAGCAAAAGAATATACCGGCCGGATATGTTTTTTGTTGTGGCGATATCCGAAAAGCCTTAATAGAGTAGGAACACCTTAAAATTAAATAATAAAATGAAAAAAATCCTTTTTATTGCAATTGCGGTATTAGCCGCACAAATGTCATGGGCACAATTAGCTTATGGCTATCATTCAACGGTTGTAAATCCTCCCGTTGACAATAACTATGTATATAGTTGTCCAACTGCTGGCGGTAACTGTGCATATTCAGGCCAAACGACTCTACAAATGAGACCACTAGTAACCACCTTTGAATCTGACGTAGTTTCCGGCAATGGCAATGGCTTTTTTTCTGGAAATAATAACTGGCAATATTTATTTGGTAGTGTAGTTGATCAAAATTTACTAAATGAAATTCACAATAATCAGGTAAAGTGGGTTGTTGAAAGTGGAACGAATAATACAACTCATTATATCTGTGTTCCAGTTTCTGCTAGTGAGCCATACGGCGACAATATATTTATTGATCTTGCTGATGATACTAGTAATTAATATGGTTTAATTATGAGCCGCATTGCGATGCGGCTCATAAATATTTAACATGAAAGAGAAAATTATAAACTTATGTTTAATTGCGGTAATGCTAATGTCGTTATTTGGCAAACCCATAGGATTAAACGTAAAAGTTAAACTGATTGATAGTTTTAAGCAAAATTCATTTAATAACCTCGACTATACAATTCATACAAAATTGGTATGGATAAATAACGAATTGTATTATTCCTATTTGTCAAAAAAAGATACATCGTTAGTTTTTTTCCCCTTAACCAGAGCAACTAATGGAAATAGCATTACTTTAAAAAGTATTACTGGTATAAATGCTAAATTTTCATGGCCAATTTCTTTTTGTTATTACAAGGATACTATTGCGTTATTATTCTATGATAGACAGTTTAAAAGCGCTCATTTAGCGCTTTTAAATAATGAAGGAGGTGTTATAAGTTATCAAAGTATTTTTTATCATAGGCATGTTTATATAAATGATAATATTGATTACATTGAAGGAAAATTGTATATATTTTCATCAACAAACGAAATAGGATGTACAAGCTATGTTAATAGATATTGCGATGATGTTTATATGAATAAAAATGGAAGTTTTGTCGCAGTTGGGACTTCTGGAGTATACCCGGAAAAATATTTTAATTCATATGTTCATTTAAATGACTTTTTTAGAATAGCGCTAAAAAGTGGAAATATAGTGTACATTTTTAAAGGTGACGATACTATTGTCAAATGTAGCAATGGCAACCTCTTTAAGCAATATTCGAAGATTAAAGGGTATGAAAAGGATGAGCTGCCTTTTGATACATCCCAAATGCGTAATATGCGATATATTAATTCCTATATTAGATTAACTGGACAGAATGAACAATGCTTCTACGATGGAAATTCAATGATATATATAATTAAGAGACTAAAACGAAATTCAATTACGGATATTGAAAAAAGAGTTCTTATTGCGTTAGATACAAATATGATATTTAAATATGAATTACCAGTAGATGGTGGATTTTACTATTCTGACAGTAAATATCTTTACTACAAGAAATATAAGGACTCAATAATTAACAAATATACATTAATGTATGAATAAAGTTCTCTTTGGTATTTTGTTGTTTTGTTTATTTGATCTAGATAGTAATCAAGCCGATCCCACTTCTCTGCACGAGGTACTAAAAAATGATGCGATTGTCAGTAAGTATAAAAATTTTATTTTTGTCTCCAATATGCAGTGCGGGGGATGTATGTATGAAAAGTTAGACAATTTTTATCTACAAGCTACACCTTCACAAAAAAATGAAACACTGTTTTTATTAGATACAAATAATAACCAATCAGCAACATTTATCCAAACCCATTTTAATTACTACTATATACCGCAAGACTCTTTAGAAAAACACTTTCCACTTATTTCAAATTTCCTATTAATGATTAGAGATGGTAAAGAAATCTCATTTCAAAAAGAATTTGATACATTAGGGTCAGATTCTGATATAGTCAGTTATTTGCCCAAACAATAGATATTTGGAAGATAATTGGTTTATATTAATGAAGTATTATTAGAGTGTGAAGCACTTCCTTATCCTATTATTGTGTGCCTGCATATGTACAGGTAATTTGTATGGCCAGGGCCACGCTGTGCAGGGTATTGTGCTTGATCTTAAGAATAATGCATTGCCAGGGGCAAGCGTGGTGATAACCGGAGGCTCTGACTCAATGAAAGCAGGTACTGCTACAGATGATAAAGGGCGTTTTTCAATAAGTAATTTACGCGCGGGGAAATACCAACTGCGCATTAGCTTTCTTGGCTTTGAAACCCAGAAGACTAGTTTCCGTATCATAGATGCCAATGTTGATATTGGTAAGATCATTTTGAAGGAAGCAGTCAATTCCCTTGATGAAGTAAAGGTAGTAGAAAAAATAATAGCAGCTACGCAAAAAGGAGATACTACCGAATTTAATGCTAATGCTTATAAAACCAATCCTGATGCAGATGCTGCAGACCTGGTAAAAAAAATGCCGGGTGTAACGTTGGAAGGAAAGGCTGTAAAGGCCCAGGGAGAAAGCGTAACAAAGGTGCTAATAGATGGGAAGCCATTTTTTGGTAATGATCCGTATGGATCGTTGCGCAATTTGCCTGCTGAAATAATAGATAAGGTGCAGGTGTACAATGAAAAAAACGACCAAGAACAGTTTACAGGCTTCAATGAGGGCAATACTACCAAAACGATTAACATCATTACTAAGCCTGATAAACGTAATGGTAGTTTTGGTAAGTTGTACGCGGGGTACGGAGATGAAGAGGATAACACTGCAAGGTACCTAGTAGGTGGAATTGTAAATAATTTTAACGGAAATGAACGTATTACTGTTACAGCCCAAACGAATAATGTGAACATGCAGAATCTTTCAGATCAGAATTTGACTGGTATGAATAGTGGTGGTGCAGGAACATCGGTAACAAAATCTATAGGGATAAATTATAACAATAAAATAGGAAAGAAGATAGATGTAAATGGTAGCTACTCTTTTAATGAAAATGACAATAGTTCCCTAATTATTACGCGTAGGCAATATGTATTGGCCGCAGACTCCGGCCAAATATATAACGAGACGAATAATTCTTGGAATAATAGCTATAGTCATCGCTTGTATTTCAGGATCAACTATGCTATAGATTCGATGAATAGTTTACTAATAGATCCGCAATTAGCATTGCAGAAAAACTATAGCAATTCGTCTCTTTTAGGCAATACAAGCCAGGCAGCGGATACGTTAAACAGGACGATAAATAACAGCAATGGCAATATACTTGGCTATGTATTCTCTGGTAATGTGCTGTACCGGCATAAATTTAGAAAGCCGGGACGCACATTTTCCGTAAATGTGAATGCATCTAATAATCATAATAACGGGATAAATTATCTGAACGCGCAAAATATTTTTTATACAAATCCCGCCGCCAGCGACACGCTAAATCAAAAAATAAACACACTTTCAAATAACTGGAACATAATCGGCAATGCTACTTATACGGAGCCTGCAGGGAAAAAAGGGCAGCTGATGCTACAGTATAGTTATGCAGTGCAGCCGGGCAATTCAATAAGAAATACCAATAATTTTTCCGTAACTGACGGCGCCTATACTATACCGGATGACTCCCTTTCCAATACCTTTTCAAGCAACAACACAATTCAAAAGATTGGAGGTAGCTACCAATACAATGCGAAGAAAGTTACTTTCTCACTGGGCATTTATTATCAAGTTGCAGAGTTGTATAACAGACAGACTATACCATATACGTCAACTGTAAACAAATTGTTTGATAATTTGTTGCCCGTAGCCAGCCTTCAATACAAAATATCAGACAAGCAGAATTTGCATATTAACTATACTGCTGCCACCAACTCGCCGTCGGTTACCCAATTGCAAAGCGTTATTAATAATATCAATTCTTTGCAATTGTCAACTGGGAATCCCGATTTACGCCAACCTTATTTTCACAATCTAACTCTGAGATATAGCTCTATTGGGAAAAATAGTAACACATTTTTTGCGACTATAAATGGTAGCTATACGCAGCACCTTATTTCAAATAAAAGTATCATAGCAGACTCAAATATCACGCTGCGGGGAGGCATATTGCTTCCAAAGGGTTCTCAGCTGAATATGCCGGTGAATATTGACGGCGCCTGGACCATCTATGGCAACCTCAGTTATGGAATTCCATTTAGGGCTATCAAATCTAATTTGAATTTTACTTTGTATACGGGTGTAAATAATACACCTGGCATAATAAACGAAGCGATAAACAATTCAAGAAATGAAAATGTGGGCGGGGGGCTAACAATCAGTAGCAATATAAATGAGCAAATAGATTTTACACTCACTTCAAACGCTTCATACAATACAACGCAGAATTCTATTAATACTGCAGTAAATACAAGATATTTTAATCATACAGATAATCTCGCGTTTAACTGGATATTACCCGCTGCATTTGTATTTAATACGCAAATGAACTTTGTAGTTAATTCAGGCCTTTCTGGTGCGTTTAACCAGAATTTTTTACTCTGGAACATAAGCGTTGGCAAAAAAATATTCAAAAAGCGACAGGGGGATATAAGGCTTACAGTATACGACCTGCTAAAGCAAAATAATAGTATTCAGCATAGCGTTACCGAATCATTCATATCAGATACCCGTAGTAACATTCTGCAGCGGTATCTTATGCTTACCTTCACTTACAACATCAGAGATTTTCATAAATAAAAAAACGGAGTGATACACTCCGCTTTTTCTATTGTGCTTTATTTAGCTTGCTGAATTCTTCTCGGTTCTTTTCTTCTTTTTCCATATCCTTTTCCTGGTCTTTGTCGTAAGCTTTTATAATATGCTTTACCAATCTATGACGCACCACATCTGCCTCATCAAGCTGCACATAGGCAATGCCATCTATATTGTGCAGTATGCGGGTAGCTTTTATCAACCCCGATTTCTGATTTTTAGGAAGATCTATCTGTGTCAGATCGCCTGTAATGATCGCTTTGGCAGATGGTCCTATACGGGTTAGGAACATTTTCAATTGCAGGTCGGTAGCATTCTGAGCTTCATCAAGAATTATGAATGCGTTATCCAGCGTACGGCCGCGCATGTATGCCAGCGGTGCTATTTCTATTATACGGTTGGCCATATAATAGTTCAGCTTATCGCTTGGTATCATGTCATCCAGCGCATCGTACAACGGACGAAGGTACGGGTCAATTTTTTCCTTCAGATCACCCGGCAGAAAACCAAGGCTTTCACCTGCTTCTACAGCTGGTCTGGTAAGGATAATCTTTCTAACTGCTTTATTCTTTAGTGCTCTTACTGCCAGCGCTACAGCTGTATATGTTTTACCGGTACCGGCAGGGCCTATGGCAAAAATGATATCGTTCTTTTCAGATACGCTTGCCATTAGCTTTTGATTGGCCGTTTTAGCTTTTATCACTTTGCCGTTCGGTCCAAAAACCAGTATGTCGTTATTAGCAGGATCTTCCACTACCATTTCACCACCTTCTTCGTCGCCGAGTATTTTAGAGAAGTAGTTTTCAGAAAGGTGCCCGTTGCGCTCAAGATAACTTATTACCTGCCCTATTTTTCCTTGTGCTGCGCTCACTTCATCAGGCTGTCCCGAGAGCTTTATTTGCGAGCCACGCGATAATATTTTTAGTAGCGGGAATTTTCGTTTCAGGATTTCAAATTTGTTGTTGTTCACCCCGAAAAACTCAATAGGATTAACCGTCTCGAGATTAATGATAGCTTCTGTCAATTTGCTTTCGGTTTTAGTTGTAAATAAATATACAATAATTGTACCGCTACTATTATTACTATCGTGTTAATTGTTCGCCTTATATTTTGTATCCGGCTTGCTTGAATTCTTCTACCTTTTTAGCAACCTTTTCGTCGCTGAGAGCAAACATTCTTGCAACCAATACTGCGGCATTTTTAGCACCGGCTTTACCTACTGCCAAGGTGCCTACAGGAAGACCGGCGGGCATTTGTACTATACTGTAAAGTGCATCTATGCCGCCCGGTAGGCCACCATCTAAGGGTACACCGAGTACGGGCAAAGATGTGTAGGCTGAGCACACACCAGGTAATGCTGCTGCCATACCAGCTGCTGCCACTACTGCGCCAAAGCCTTTTTCTTTAGCTGTAACCATTAACTCCCTTACTTTATCTGGAGTGCGGTGTGCTGATGCAACTACCATTTCATTTTCGATTTCAAACCAGTTTAGCCAGTTTGCGCATTCCTGCATTACCTTTTCATCACTCTGCGAGCCCATGATGATCATTGCTTTCATTGTAGTCTATTTATTATCGGTTTTTAATTAAAGAGCTTCTGCTAAAGTATTATACGCAATTTGCTTTCTGCATTAATAATATCAACAGAATGTGCAAATCTTCTTGTATATAATTTATTAGATTGTTTTTTTTACGTTTCCTAATACTAAATTTACTGCCGTTTTAATCCTGTTGCCATGTCTTCTCTCAGCAATAAAGTAGTTATTATATCGGGTGCTTCCTCCGGCATTGGCCACGCACTGGCAATGGTGGCCATTTCCCGTGGTGCAAAAGTAGGGGTTTGTGCCCGCAATCTCGACAAGCTTAAAGTAGCTTTTACAAGTATTACTGAAGATAAAATATATCTGCATCAGGCTGATGTGAGCAAAGAAGAAGATTGCCAGGCTTTTATAAATGGTGTATTGAGTAAATGGGGCAAGATAGATGTGTTGGTAAATAATGCGGGCATAAGCATGCGTGCCCTGTTTGAAGACGCCGATCTGAAGGTGATACGGGAGTTGATGAATATTAACTTCTGGGGCACAGTGTACTGCACAAAGTATGCATTGCCTTCCATACGACAGAATAATGGAGTAATAGTGGGTGTGTCATCCATTGCTGGCTACCGCGGTTTGCCAGGCCGCACAGGATATTCCGCATCCAAATTTGCCATGCAAGGCTTTCTTGAGGCATTGCGAACTGAATTGCTGCACACAGGTACACATGTTATGTGGGTTTCTCCAGGTTTCACGGCTTCCAATATTCGCAATGTGGCCAGAAATGCTAACGGTAACATACAGGGTGAAACACCACTTGAAGAAGATAAACTGATGAGCGCCGAAGAATGCGCAAAAATAATACTGGACGGAGTAGAACAGCGCAAGCGCACAATAATAATGACAGGGCAGGGCAAGCTTACTGTATGGGTAAATAAACTGTTTTCGGGGCTGGCAGATAAGCTTGTATTTAAGCATTTCCTCAAGGAGCCGGGCTCGCCGCTGCTCAAATATCATCCGCAGCAGAAGATATAAGATCATCTTACAGATAATCATAATTAACGGGGAAATGACTTAACTTTAAGTGCAATTTTCTGTCATGAGGCGAAACTCTATAATATCCCTGTTGCTGCTCGCAGTTTTTTTTGTCTCTTCAGTTGCCTATGGCCAAAAGTGGTATTATCAGCCAGATAATAGTGTGAAAGTTTTCGACGATGCCGGCCATCAGAAAACACTTGCCTGGTGCGGCGGTTTTGACAATCCGCAGTTCAATATGGCAGATCTGAATAATGATGGCGTTAGCGACCTAGTAATATTTGAACGAGGACTCGGGGTAAGAACCTTTATAAACAGTGGCGTTGCTGGCAGTCCTATATACACATATGCACCGGAATACGAACGTAATTTTCCACCAATAGATAATTATCTGGTAATGGCGGATTACAACTGCGATAAAATACCCGATCTGTTTCAGTCGGGTATAGAAGGCGTTGCAGGTTTTGATGTATGGAAAGGATATTATAACAGCCGTAATGAATTATGTTTTAAGCACTACCAGCAATTGTATTATAGCAACGACCTTAGTGTAACAGGCCTTGTAAATGCGTATTGCAACCCCGGTGATGTACCTGCCATTGTAGATATTGACGGCGATGGCGATCTCGATTTTGTTGCCTATGATGTTTTTGGGAGTACGGTATCTTACTATAAAAATGAACAGGTGGAAGATGGTTTACCCTGCGATAGCATTCGTGTAAAGCTTAGAGACAACTGCTGGGGTAAATTTTATCAGGGTTACGAGCTTCCATATCATCTGCATTACACCTGTGACAACTCTCAACTCAGCTTTCTGCCGGGCGAAAAGAAGACACATACGGGCAATGCTGTTTGCTTGCTGGACATGGATGGCGATGGAGATATGGATTACCTGGGCGGCAATATCTCATATCCTTATCTTGTATATTGTACCAACGCAAAAAAAGGATCAGTTAATAATATTGACAGCATGGTTTATCAGGATACCATGTGGCAAAGCACCGGTACGTCGGTTTATTTACCCCAGTGGCCTGCTGCATTCAATGTAGATGTAGATAATGACGGGAAGAAAGATCTGCTGGTAGCACCAAATACCAAGGGCGAAAATTATAAATGTATCTTTTATTACAGAAACACAGGCACATCATCCAGCCCGGTTTTTGTATATCAGAGCGATACATTTTTTATAGACAAGACGATAGATGTGGGTACCGCCGCATACCCGGCATTTTTTGATTATAATAAAGATGGTAAGCCTGATCTATTCATTGGATCTGATGGTTATTATCAGCCGGGCGGCACTTATGTTTCGCGTATTTCTTATTACATGAATACAAGTACACCAGGCAACCCTTCTTTTACGTTACAGACCAGAAATTTCCTTAGCCTGGATACTTTTAAATTCATGGGAGCTGCACCTGCGTTTGGTGATATAGATAATGATGGTAAAGCCGATCTTGTTATCGGTCATTCAGATGGTACAATCAGTTACTTTAGCAACTTTGCAAGTTCGGACACCTCAATGCCTGTATGGCGGCCAATTGCGCGTGTCATCAAGGATATTTCCGGTAATATCATCAATACCGGTGGCTTTGCTGCGCCATTTATTTACGACATGGACAAAGACGGTAAGCCAGATCTTATATCGGGTAATTATACCGGCTATGTTCAATACTATCAGAACACAAGTGCAACCCCCGGCATATTGCAATTAAAACTCATCAACACACACCTTGGTGGAGTAAAGGTTGACAAACCATATGCTGGCCATTTTAACAGCGTGCCTTTTATCGGGAAGATAGATACTACTGGCAAAGATTATATGTTGGTTGGTAGCTACTCCGGTTCTATTTATAGATACGATGGATTTCAATCGGGTGATACAAGCAGCAATTATTTAATGCTCGACTCTGCTTACTCTTATATTGATACTGCATACCTCGTCAAAAATAATAGTGCTTCATACAACATAGGCGTATATGATGGCCTTAGATCTGCACCCGCAGTGGCCGATATTGATGGAGACGGCAAATATGAAATGGTGGTGGGCAATGCGTATGGTGGTCTTAAATTGTATAAATGGGATACTGCGGCACCCGTTGGCGTAAAAAACCTGAATACAGTTAATGATGAAATAAAATTGTTTCCTAATCCGGCTAATGACAAAGTCTCTATATCATGGTCTGGAAACGCAGCTGCGGCCACGAAGCAAATTTATATAATCAACATAGCCGGACAGCTGATATATAGTACCTCTATATCATCTAATAGTGATAAAGTGGATATTAATACTTCAGCATTCCCTCCCGGTTCCTATATATGTATTGTGCAGTTTGATGAAAGAAAATACTACAGGCATTTTGCTATTCTAAAATAAGTACAAACGGTTAATATCCATTCTACCGCGTGCTGGGAGCATTAAGTATAATTCAAAATTTATTTTTTTAAGAAATAAATTAATTTTTACCCAACCGGAAGGAGATCAATAGTTGTCTTTTCCTATTACATGGGTAATTTCTTGAATTTAAACAAGCTTATTTCCTATATACTTCTATATCTCTGTCAAATTTAATGTCTTTGCTATTTTCTTCCTTATGGCCATTTTCCCTTTAGGTCGATAAGACCTGCATTTTTCTTAATTTTTAGTTCAGTTTTTTTGACTTAAAGACTGTGTCGTGCAATTAATTGATTGTCAATTATATATGTTATTTTAAATTTATTTGAAATATAAAATCTACAATAGTTTATTTTTTATAAAAAAAAATTAATAAAAAGTTATTGAATTGATAAATAAATATCTAATTTCAAATATATCCTAATACGTTATACTCCCTCCTTAGTATTCTTATACCCTCCGATTAAGTATAGTTCATTATCTAACGAGTAAGAATTCAGTTTTAATTATCAGTTTATGAACAAACGACTACTTTTCCTTGTTATTGTAGTGCTCGGATTTTCGTGGAGGGTTAATGCTCAAAATTATGTTACCGAAAGCTTTGATGGAGCTACGTTTCCACCTACCGGGTGGAGTGCTCCCTCTGGGACCGGCACCAGCGATGGCGGCGGCTGCGGCTGCGTTGACTGGCAACAGACAAGTTATGGATTTACCTATCCCACACCGGGGCCGCATACAGGCGCTGGTATGGCAGGCTATAACAGTTGGGACATTGTTTCCGGTAATGCAGATCTTATAAGTCCCGCTTGCAATTTTTCAACTTATACAGGCGGTGCAAACCAGGTATCCTTCTGGTATTATGGTTCAGGTGCTAATGATTATATACAGATATATGCCAATACCTCTTCAAGTGTAAGTGGTGGAACATTACTGGGCACTGTATATTCTTATTCGGTATCCGGCTGGGCGCAGATCACCTATACTTTGCCTTCCACCACCACCTTTACTTCATCATCTACTGTCTATGTCATCTTTCACGCTGTATCTGATTATCAAAACGATCAGTATATAGATGATGTATCTATAGATCATATTCCTGCTTGCAGTGGTGCTACATCCATTGCTATTTCACCTGTAGTACATGGTGTATGTTCAGGCAGTTCTTTTACTTTAAGTGCAACAACAACGCCTGCCTTAATTTCCGGTGTAGGTTATCAATGGCAGAAGGCATCAACGCCCACCGGTCCATGGACAAGCATAGCTGGTGCCACAAATACAAGTTTAACTACCAATATTACAACTGCTGCCTATTATCGTATCGTTGATACATGTCGCAGTGTTGGTGCAGTATCTATATCAAATGTGGATAGTGTAACAATTAATCCTGCTGCGCTTTGTCCCTGCAAGCCTTCTTATTACTATCCAACATTTTTTGGCAGTTCGGCATGCGGCGAAAATATTGATGATTTTCAAATCACTGGCACTTCTCCTTCCAGCATAAGCGATGGCGCATTAGCATGTGGAGGGCCGGGTACGGATAGCTACAATGGGTACTATGATCGTACGATGGATACAGTGAATATGACACAAGGAGGTTCCTATAATGGTTCAATGGATGTTGATGAAGGCTATTATGATGATATTGCAATATGGATAGATTTTAATGACGATGGCATATTCTCATCTACTGAAATGGCATCTCCTGTTTTTGGTAATGGCTGCTGTGCTGCATACATTACTAACTGGCCGTTTATAGTAAATATTCCTTTAACGGCTGCCTTAGGTCCGCACAGAATGCGCGTTCGCTATGGTGTTACATATAATTCCAACCCTCCGGTGCTAACAACAGATGCAGACCCATGTCAGTATAATACGTCTACATATTCCTTCTACTATTACCAGGGGGCTACCAGGGATTATGTGGCAAATATTCTTCAGGCACCCGCATGCAGTGGCATGCCGAGCGCAAGCGCCGTACCTGCCGCAACACAAACAATGTGTTCCGGTAAGGCCGATACGTTGACTGCAACAACCCCATCTCCGGTAACCGGTCTTACTTATCAATGGCAGTCTTCCAGTAGTGGCGGCATCACCTGGACTAATATATCAGGCGCTACTAACAAGGCTTATATATTTACAGTAGCCTCAACAGCGCTATGGTATCGCTGCGTGGTGACCTGTTCCAACAGTGGTTTGTCCACCAATACCAATATCGTAATAGTAAATCTAAATCCGTCGTGCCCATGCGTACCTACCTATTCCACTTCAGGGCCGTCGTCCTTCTATGCAATGTATAATGTACAGGTCACTGGTTATTCAGGCTCTACGCTTAATGACTATCCGTCCACAAGCACTGCATCCGGGTATGATGACCGGACGCCTTACGTATCGCCGGTAAACATGTTGCAGGGCGGCAGTTACTCGGGTTCTTTATCATTTTACTTCTATTATCAGTCGGCATCTGTATGGATCGACTTTAATGATGATGGGGTATTCTCGTCAAGCGAGCTAATGGCAGGCCCCACTACATCCACCAGTTGTTGTTCCTATTCTACCACGCGCAGTATAACACTAAATATACCAGCCACGGCAAATACCGGCATACATCGTATGCGTGTTCGCGATGTGTACTATTGTTGCAGCACGCCCACATCTATCGATCCTTGTAGTTCCTACTATTATGGAAATACAGCTGACTATCTGGTGAATATATTGAGCACTGAGCCTACACCAACCCTGGCGCCGGGTACAACTCAGACACTATGTGCAGGCAGTACCATTTCTATTACTGCATCTACTACTGCAACGGGTAGTCTCATTTATAACTGGACGGGGCCAAATGGATTTGTGTCCAGCACTACAACCACTTCCAGTTCCAATACTATTAATATCACAGGTGCAACATTTGCTAACAGTGGTATATACACAGTGCGTGTTACTTCGTCCACCGGCGTATCATATCCTGCGTCAGACACAGTGTTTGTTTGGCCTTATCCTGTGTTCCTTTCAGGCAATCCGTCTAGCAACTCACCGGTGTGTACGCCAAATCCGCTAATGCTAACGGGTGATGCAAACCCAGCAAATGCTAGCTGGAGCTGGTCAGGTCCGGGAGGCTATTCATCTTCTTCCACCGATCCGGTTATTTCGCCAACTACAGCCTCTATGACCGGCACCTATACAGTTTCGGTTAATAACCACGGTTGTATTACCAGCGGCAGTATTTCGGCCACCGTGAATCAAACACCATCCATAACAACAGTAACTGGCAACAATCCTACCAGTTGTACCTGTAACTGCGGTAGTTTCGCGCTTTCAGGGCTCAATGCTTCTACAGCATACACGGTAAGCTATCATAAGAATGGCATCCGTATTACGCCATCAAGTAAAACAACAGATGCATCTGGCAATCTAACGGTATCGGGTCTCGGTGCTGCATTATATGATAGTATTACGGTTACGCTTAGCGGATGCCCGTCTAGTCCTGTATCCGTTATGTTGTCAAACCCTTCCGGACCTGCTACACCTGTAGCAAGTAGCAATAGCCCCGTATGTCAGGGCTCTACCTTATCATTTACGGCCACAGACGCTACATCCGGTGTTACATGGACATGGAATGGACCTAATAGTTTCTCATCAACACTTGCCAGCCCATCTGTTTCAAATGTTCCGTTTGCAGATTCCGGTAATTATTATGTATTTGCTACAGATGGTGCCGGTTGTACATCTAATGTGATATTACTAAGCGTGATAGTTAAGCCGACGCCTGTCGTTCCTACCGCCAGCAGCAATAGCCCGGTATGCCAGGGAACAACACTTAATTTCAATTCAAATTCACCCACACCTGGGATCACTTATAGCTGGACAGGTCCGGGCTTCCCGGGTGGTTCCACGCTCCAGAATCCGTCTATTACTAATGTACCATTAACCGCAGCGGGCACATATGTCGTTTATTCTGTGCTTAATGGTTGTGCATCGCAATCACCTGCTACAGTTAATGTGTATGTAAAATGGACGCCGGGTACACCTACACTCACTACCAATTCTCCCGTTTGCGCAGGCTTGGGTTATAATCCAAATTATCTGATAATGAATGTGAGTGATACCAGTGCTGGCGTTACTTATACATGGGCAGGTCCTAACTCATTTGCTGTGACCAATGATCCATCTACTACACAGACAATCACCAATCCTTCAGCCTTAGCAGCTGGTTCTTATACGGTATATGCCACGCTAAACGGTTGTACTTCACCATTCGTTTCTGCTAACGTTGCAATTAATCCTACACCTGCTGCACCAACGGTAAGGCCGAACAAGTATATTTATTGTCAGTTCGATCCAACTACTGTACTTACGGCTACAGGTACCAGTCTTCGTTGGTACAGCTTGCCAACAGGAGGCATAAGTGCTTTGTCTATTACTCCGCAGGATTCAATTGCAGGCTTGTATGTCTACTATGCTACGCAAACTGTAGGTGGTTGTGAAAGTCAGCCTAAAGCCGATACAGTATTGGTAAAAAATAAACCGCTTCCTCCTGCAACGCCATATTCACCATATACTTATTGCCAGGGCGATAATGCCATGCCAATAACTGCTATAGGGGTTAATCTGCTATGGTACACAGCACCTGCAGGTGGTACAGGTAGTCCCGTTACGCCTACACCATCAACTGCGGCTTCGGGTACCTTCGATTTCTATGTTACGCAGACAGTAAATGGCTGTGAAAGCGATAGAAAGCATGTAACCGTAATAATAAAGCCAAAACCTGCACCTCCAGGCGTAACTACTCCGGTTATCTACTGCCAGGGCGATATTGCAACACCTTTAACTGCTGGTGGGGTTAATCTCTTATGGTATTCGGGAATAACAGGCGTCGGTTCTCCAATAGCACCTACACCTGTCACATCATATCCTGACAGCGCTTATTACTATGTTACACAAACAGTAAATGGCTGCCAGAGTGATAAGGCAGAAATAGATGTGTACACATACTATAAGCCGAATGCTGTTATAGTTGGTAGTGCACCATATGTTTGTCAGTATGATACCCTTAGCTTCACCTACTATGGTAATGGTACAACTGATGCCGCGTACAACTGGACCATGCCAAAAGGCGCCAGTATAATAGGCGGATATGGTCAGGGGCCTATAGTTGTTCGTTTTGATTCTGCAGGTCATTATAAAGTGATTTTGCAGGTTGACAATCATGGTTGTAAGAGCCCGCTTACCTCATATACAGTTGATGTACGTCTCGCGCCTATTGTACCAATTGTTGTGAACAGCCAGGCATGCCAGGGCGATTTGCTGAATGTTTCAATAGGTAAGCCGAACGAAACAATTGATAATTACAATTGGGATTTTGACGGTGCTACAGTAGTATACGGTGCTAACGGAGGAGGACCATATGGTATCAGGTACAATACTCAGGGTATGTATGTGATAAAGCTTATTGCAACAGCAAACCTTTGTCCATCGGCTCCTATACTTGATACCGTTTATGTACATCCGCAGGGTGATGCCCACATTGCTTTTGCGAGCAGTACAAATATCTGCTCCGGCGATAGTGTTCACTTCTCTACAGAAGGTTACGACCCGGCTTATTTGTATCAATGGCTGCCTGTATCATACTTCCATAACATCACCAACGCGGCAGATGTATATGGCTTCATTGAGAAGTCTGGTTTTGTAAAGCTGCAGGTAATTACTGAATATGGTTGTACTTCGGAAGACAGCATTCAGATCAATGCAGAAGCCTGTTGTAAAGTATACTTCCCGAATGCCTTTACACCAAACGGTGACGGCAAGAATGATGTCTTCCGTCCCCTGTCAAACGGTCGTCAGCAAATAAAAGATTTCAGAGTTGTAAATCGCTGGGGACAAACTGTGTTTGAAACTGTAGATCAGCGTACAGGCTGGGATGGTAAGTTCGGTGGTGTGCCGCAGGATATGGGTACTTATTATTATTACATAAAGTACACTTGTGCCAATGGCCAGATATATGAGGCTAAAGGTGAGATAGTGCTTGTCCGATAAAAGAACCCCGATTAATTATAAAAAGATGGGCTGCCAATTGGCAGCCCATCAATATTTTAAAAGGGGAAATAAAAACTAATAATGCCTTTCTGTTTCAAGATAATTTTCAACATACTCTTTTACACCTTCTTCCAGGGTATGAAAAGGAGTGTTGTAGCCTGCGGTATGTAACTTGCTTATATCAGCCTCCGTGAAATACTGATATTTGTCACGAATGTCGAGCGGGGTATCTATATAAACAATATTTTCAGGTAACTGCAGCGTATGAAAAATTGCTTTTACAAGATCTTTGAAAGTACGAGCTTTGCCTGTACCTGCATTATACAAACCATTTTTAGGTTGGTTTTGCATAAGCCATACGCAGATGCTCACTATATCTTCCACGTATATAAAATCGCGTATCTGCTCGCCGTCTTTATATTTCGGGTTGTGTGAGCGAAACAGCTTTACTTCGCCATTCTTTTTTATCTGGTTATATGCATGAAATATTACAGAGGCCATTCTGCCTTTGTGATATTCGTTTGGTCCATAAACATTGAAGAATTTTACTCCTGCCCAAAATGGTGGCATTTTCTTTTGTTCCAATGCCCATATGTCAAAATCGTTTTTCGATTGGCCATATGGATTCAATGGCTGCAGTTGACTTACAATATCATGTGAATCTTTATATCCCAGCTCACCATTGCCATAGGTAGCTGCAGAGGAGGCATAAACCAGGGGGATTTTGTTGTCAGTACACAAGGCCCACATTTCTTTGGAATAATCAAGATTCCATTTCTTGTGCACACTATAATCCATCTCAGTAGTATCCGTGCGGGCACCTAGATGAAAGACGTGCTGTATACCGTCCTTATGGCTTTTGTACCATTCAAAGAATTGTTCACGATGAACCTTATGCAGATATTTTTTGCCTTTCAGGTTTTGAGTTTTAGTCTCTACTGAAAAGTCATCAACCAATATCAGGTTATTATATCCTGCTTTGTTCAGATAGCCAGTCAGATAGCTGCCTATGAAACCGGCAGCACCTGTCACCGCTATTGTATCCGTGGTTTGCATCAGCTGATCAGAAATTATTTCTGCGCTTTGGTCGTATCAGCAGCCGGTAAGGTTTTTGCAGTTGAATCCACCGCAGTTTTTTCCGGTTGTTCTGCTGTTGTAGCAGCTGCGTCGTTAGCAGCAGATTCCTTTACCATTTCGGTATTATGAGTGTCCTTTTTACCTTCGTCTTCACTTGTATTGCCCATCACATTTACAAAGTTTATTGCAGCAATGAACAAGCCCACCAATATAATTACAGTCCAAAATGATGCGCTGAAGGAGGTTTTTGATTTTGGCTCTGTGCCATGTTCTTCGTGCCCTGAATGATGATGTGTATCCTGTGACATGTATTAAATTTAATTTACGACAGCGCAAAAGTAGTTTTTTAGCGCCATTTATCTAAGCTTTCTTGTTAAAAATCTTATGGTCATTTCCCGAAAAAATGATTATTTTTTAGGAACAGGCGGTTCCATTACGGTGCCGCAATGTTTGCAGGTGCGCTTATCTTTATCAGAATAAAAGCGTTCCATCACCGGTGGCAGTTGTGCAACTAGGTCTGTTACCTTCAGGTATTCTTCATACAGCTTCTCGTGGCAATTTTCGCAAAACCACATAAAGCCGTCTATTTCATTGTCTTCTCTCACTTTTTCTATCACCAGGCCCACTGTGTTTGCACCGCGTTGAGGTGAATGCGGGGTTTTTGCTGGTAGCAAAAATATCTCACCCTGCTTTATCGGGATGTCCACTATCTTGCCATCTTCCTGTATGCGCACGTTTATATCGCCTTCCAGCTGGTAGAAAAGTTCTTCACTTTCATTGTAGTGGAAGTCTTTGCGGCTATTAGGGCCGCCAACTACCATCACCACAAAATCACCCGTGTTGTGGTACATTACCTGGTTACCTACCGGTGGCTTTAGCAGGTGTCGGTGTTCTTCTATCCACTTGTGTACATTAAAAGGACGTGTAACAGCCATGTTGCTTTATTTGAACTGTATGAATATGTTAGGTTTATTTGCTCTTTAATATTTTCATCTTCACCGTCTCAATACGGGTATCAGTTACCAGCAGTATATCAAACTCATAATCGTTTATAAAAATGCGCTCTTTTATCTTCGGAATAGTCTCATGTTGTGTAATGATATATCCAGATAGCGTTTCTGACTCGTCAGTAGGGAAATCAAAACCGTATTTCTCGTTCAGGTAATCAAGCTCCAGCCTGCCCGAGAGTATATATTCATTTTCAGCTATCTGCTGCTCCACATACTCCTCTACATCATATTCATCATTAATATCGCCAAATATCTCTTCCAGCACATCTTCCATAGTCACTATACCTGCTGTACCGCCAAATTCATCTATTACCCAGGCTATGCTTTTTCGCTCCTTGGTAAATCTGTTCATCAGGTCCACAGCGCTCATCGCTTCCGGCACAGCAGTAATAGTATGAAGCACCTCGCGTATAGCCTTTGGGCGGCGGTTAAGGTCCAGGTGGTGCAGGTAGCCTATTATGTTGTCAATAGTATTTTCGTAAACCAATATTTTAGACAACTTCGTTTGTATGAATTTTTCCCTCACTTCAGATATGAGTGTGTCCACTTCCACCGCTTCTATTTCATTTCTGGGTACCATGCACTTGCGCACGCGCACATTTACCAGGTAAAGGGCATTCTCAAATAATTCAGTATTTACTTCGTTGTTTTCATTTTCATGCCCGTGTAGGCTCTGTTTCACAAACACTTCCAGGTCCACACGGTTAAATACCTGCTTGTTCTCCTTTATGCGCACATTAAACAGGTATTTAAGAATAAACTCAGATATGGAAACGAACAATTTGGCAAAAGGGTAGAGCAGGTAATACATAATGAGCATAGGAAAACTGAAAACTGCCAGCACCCTATCTGCCTTTGAACGGAAGATAGCCTTTGGTAAAAATTCTGCAAATATTAATATGATAACCGTAGCGAGAAACGTATCAATAAGCAGGCGCACATATTCCGAGTTAAATGGCTTGGGCAGCATATTGAACAGAGGGTCAGTAAGCTGCGTCATCAACAGGCCATATATTACCAGCAGCACATTTACCCCTACCAGGCTGGTGCCTATAAATTCTGCAGGGTTCTCCATAAAGCGGGCCATTATACGGCCGGAGAAAGTACCCTGTTTTTTACGTAACTCTATATTTAGCTTATTAGCCGATACAAATGCTATTTCCGTACCCGCAAAAAATGCCATTAATAAAATACAGCCTAGTATATACAACAATAAATGTGGTACGTCCATATTCCAAAGTTAACCGATAAGTTGATATGTAGTAATAGTAAATGTTTTTGTAATAATAACCTTGCCAGGGTATTACTTATTCAAAAAGCTGGTGACAACATTTACCAATTCCTCTGTGGCCTTTTCCAGGTTGTCGTTTATGATTATATGATTGAAGCGGTCAGCAAACGTAAGCTCCTGCACGGCTTTATTTACACGTTCTTCCAGTGTTTTTTCATTCTCAGTACCGCGTGCCACCAGTCTTTGCCGTAGCACTTCTATAGATGGCGCTTCAATAAATATAGACAATGAATTATCAGGATACTTATCATGTATGGCCAGGGCGCCTTGCACGTCTATATCCACCAGTGGTGCCTTGCCATGTTGCCATATACGTTCCAGCTCGGATTTTAGCGTACCATAATATTTTCCTGTATACACCATTTCCCATTCCACAAATGCTTCTTCACTTATTAGCTGTTTAAAATGGTCTTCATTGTAGAAGTAATAATCCCGCATATGTTGTTCTCCATCCCGTGGCTTCCTCGTACATGCGGAGATAGAAAATTCTAATTCTGGACAAGCCTGCAACAAGCGTTTCACCAGCGTGGTTTTACCTGAGCCGGAAGGTGCTGTTATTATGATGATTTTACCAGGCTTCAATATTTAAGTGTATTTTATGGTGAGGAACGCAAATTTAATTTGTCTTTAATTAATTCCAATCTTGTTTTTAATAAAAAAGGTGTACGATTAATCGTACACCTTCAATTTTTATTTAAGGTAATTATTAGCAATATGTTTCAAAAGCTTCCAGTAGGTTGGCGGCTATCATTTGTGCCGGGCGGCCTTCTATCATATGACGTTCAATCATGTGTACCACTTTGCCATCCTTTAGTAGCGCTATAGCTGGGGAAGATGGGGGGTAAGGAAGCAGGTAGTTGCGAGCTTGTTTCACTGCATCTACATCATAGCCTGCAAATGTGGTAAACAAATGGTCAGGCTTTTTGCTTGCATTTCTCACCGCCAGCACTACACCGGGGCGGGCAGCGCCTGCAGCACAGCCACAAACTGAGTTGATAACCAGCAGGCTGGTACCTGATTGTTTTACTGCATTGTCAACATCACCTGATGTAAGTAATTCTTCGAAGCCATTGCCTGTCAGCTCAGACTTCATAGGCGCAACTATTTCTAACGGATACATTTAATTATTTTTTCTTTTGTGCAAATTTACTGCATCTGGCGGTTTTTAACTAAATACGGGCATAACTAATATCAATTTTTCAATCAATCCTGCCGATTTACTACTTTTAACTTAGTTTTTTATCAATTCCACGCAATCCATGAAGAAGACAATAATGCTGCTGGGGCTTTCCTGCTTTTTATTCTCATGCGGCAATAACCAACCTCAAAAACAAGCAAATAGCACTGGGGATAATAGTCGAAAACTGGCCAAAATACTGGACGATTATTGGGACGAAGACATGCAGCTATTTCCGCTTGATGCTACTTCACACGGTGACTACAGGTACAATGACAAACTAACAATAACAATAGCAGATAGCTTCAGAGATACCTTGAGGCGCTTTTATACAAAATATCAGGATGAAATTAATGCAATAGATACAGCTGGCTTAAACGCTGATGAGCAGGTAAGCTGCAAACTGTTTAAATATGAGATGAACATGGGCCTGGAAGGTTTGAAATACCATACCAACTATCTACCCATTAATCAATTCTGGTCGCTCACGCTTGATTTACCTCAGCTCGGCTCCGGCGACGGCAACCAACCGTTCAAATCAGTACAGGATTATGATAATTTCCTCAAGCGCTTGTCTGTGTTCCCTGCCTGGGCTGATACGGCCATTGCCAATATGCGTAAGGGTATGGCTACCGGTTGGGTATTACCGCACACATTAGTTGTAAAGGTGTTGCCCCAGCTAAAAGCTATGCTAGTAAAGAACGATACGGAAAGCATATTCTATGGTGCCCTGAAAAAAATGCCGGATAGCTTTTCTGTCAATACAAAGCAAAGGCTCACGAATGCTTATACCCATGCAATAGACAGCATAGTAATACCAACCTTCTCAAAGCTCTATGCTTTCATGCAGCAGGAATACCTGCCCAAAGCGCGCAGCACCAGCGGCATTAGCGATATTCCGGATGGTAGGGAGTACTACGATTATTGTGTACACTACTGGACTACCACTACGCTCAGTGCTGACAGCATTTATAATATTGGTCTCTCCGAGGTCGCACGCCTTACAGATGAAATGACCAAAGTAAAAGATCAGGTTGGCTTCAAAGGCGACTTGAAAGCCTTTTTCACATACCTGAATACGGACAAACGGTTCTTTCCTTTTACTAAACCACAACAGGTTATAGATAGTTTCTGGAACATCAAAAAGCAGGAAGACCCGCAACTCAAAAAGGTATTTAAACACCCGCCTAAAACACCATTCACCATTCGCCAAACAGAAGCCTTCCGCGCTGCATCTGCCAGTGCAGAATACAATCCTGCTTCTGAAGATGGCAGCCGCCCTGGAGTATTCTATGTCCCTATTTTAGATGCTACTAAGTACAATGCTACAGGCATGGTAACCCTCTTCCTCCATGAGGCTATCCCCGGTCATCACTACCAGATATCCATTCAGCAGGAAAACAAATCATTGCCTAAGTTCCGCCGCTTCCTGTGGTATGGAGCTTACGGAGAAGGCTGGGCTCTTTATTCGGAATCTTTAGGCAAAGAACTGGGCGTATATGATAACCCTTATCAATATTTTGGCCACCTCAGCGATGAAATGCACCGTGCCATAAGGCTGGTAGTGGATATCGGTATACATCATAAAGGCATGAGCAGAGAAGATGCTATAAAGTACATGACAGAACACGAACGTATTTCAACCGAGGAGGCTACTTCCGAAATAGAACGTTATATGGCTATCCCGGGACAGGCTTTGTCTTATAAAATGGGACAATTAACAATAAGTTCAGAAAGAAAGAAGTACGAAGCCAAATTAGGTAGTAAATTTGATATAGCTTCTTTCCATAATGAGGTACTGAAAGATGGTTGTTTACCGCTCGATGTACTGAAAGATAAATTGGAAAGCTGGGCTCAAAAACAAGCTAAATAAATGGAGCATTTCCGATTTGCCACGCGTGCATACCTGGATACGCTGATAAATAAACGTCCCCACGAAACTAAGCTGGGTGAGCAGGTAGAAATTGTTCATAGTGAACATTGGGAGGAAGAATTAAAGAATTGCAGTGCCAAATACGTGCTGCTCGGCATCCCTGAAGATATAGGTGTTAGGGCCAACTATGGAGTGGGGGGGACTGAAAGTTTCTGGGAGCCTTTTTTAAAATCCCTTTTAAACGTACAAAACACTAATGCTATGGATGGTAAGAACATCCTGGTATTAGGCGCTTTCGATTTCACATCACAAATGCAGCGCTCACGCGATATGGATGTGATAGAATTACGTACCCTTGTAGCCGAGATAGATGAAATTGTACATCCGCTTATAGGAAAAATTGTAGCTGCAGATAAAATACCGATTGTCATAGGTGGCGGTCACAACAATTGTTTTCCGCTTATACAGGGCACTTCAAGTGTCAGCAACATCCAGATTAACTGCATAAATCTTGACGCACATGCAGACTTCCGTATGATGGAAGGCCGTCATAGTGGCAATGGCTTTACTTATGCCAAACGCAGAGGTTTTCTTGATAAATATGCTGTCATAGGCCTGCATGAAAACTATAATTCCCAAAGCGTGATAGATGAGATGACGGAAGATCATGATATCCTTTATTCATTCTACGAGGATATTTTCATTCGCGCAGGCATTAGCTACGAGCAAGTGTTAAAAGATGCTATGCACCACATAAAAGGCAAGCTTACCGGTGTAGAGCTGGATCTTGACTGTATAGCATACACACTTTCAAGTGCAGCCACGCCTTGCGGTATTAGCCCGCGTATTGCCAGGCAATATCTTACCATGTGTGCAGATGCCGCTAATGTAGCTTACGTACATATTGCTGAAGGTGCTGTTAAGTTGGAGAATGGCCGGGAAGACTCTGCTACAGCCAAATTGGTAGCCTATCTTATAACGGATTTTATTAAGGCAAATATAAAATATCACGAACCTGTTACCGCTTAATGACTGTTATTTTTATTTAACATTCATTGGCATACCTTTTTATCATTCTTTAAAGCAAAAGGATAAAAACTATGATAACGCAAGCAGATTTAACGGTTAATATTCAAAAGGATATACCGGAATTATCTAAAACATTGGGTGCGGAAACCAAGTCTAAAAATGTTTACCAGGTAATGTACACACTGCTTGACTATACGCATTCGAAAATAGCAGAACATAATTTTAACACGGTAAAAAAATGTCTTAAGCTGGCTGAAAAACTATATCAGAAAGGAAATGGAATGGTGCGTAATGCCGTTGTGAATGTATTCATTTACTCGTTTTCCAAATTCCTGCTGCAGGCTGAAGAAGACAGGCAGGTACTGGTAAAACTTATACCAATCACGCTATATACGTTATATGTCAAGCAGATGCTGCACAGCAGCATCTAATAAACTAAAGGCGGTACAAACTGTACCGCCTTTAGTTTATATCCTTCCCGGCTCATAAGCCACATTCTTAAAGTACGCTACGTCTTTCTGCAACGCCCGCTTCTTTATTTGAAGCTTAATAAATGCAGTTAATGATGAAATTGGGGACAATACAAATATCCCCACCAACAGCAGATTTTTAAATTGTTTTATTCGTCCTGCTCTGTTGGGGTCTTTCGGCCCGCCTTTCTCCCGAATGTATTTTGCCCAATACCTGAAGTTCTTTATACCTCTTTGTTCCAGCAGCACCAGTCCGGGATTCAGCACTATAGCATCGTCTTTTAATAACGCATCCTGCAGCGTTATAAAATTATTGCCGCTCAGATGCTCATTGATAATACGTCCGAAACGTTTTGAGTTCTTTATATCCACATCCTGCACGCCTGCGGCCGGCAACCAGCCGGATGCTTCTTTCTGGCCTTTCATTGCCCAGCGTATTATAGTAAGCAGCGATATCAGGTTCGTGTTAGTATCTGTAAGTACTATGTTGCCCACCAGTTTTGCTCCTACTTGTTGCAGGTAGGCTTTTACTTTTTCCTGTCCATGCAGCCACATATTTCTACAACCTACTACGGTTATTACTGGTTTGTCTTTTAGTATAGCTGCCGATGGGCTCTGAAGAAATGAATTTACCGGTTGCGATGGATTTAGAAACCATGGCTGATAACCCATCACTACCAGGTCATAATGCTTGTTCATTATTTCAGCCGGCAGTGGCTTCACTGCTATTGGTATATGCTGTACCGTCTCGGGCATGGCATCGAAGAACTCCGAAGCCTTCCAGGGAAATGGAAAATCATGTTCCGGTTCTATACGTGCATAGGTTATGTCCGCATTCCCTTGAACGTCTGCCAGTACATTGTCCAGTATTTCTCTTATTTGTCCTGTCTGTGTGTAATAGAGTACTAATATGCTTGGTCTCATGTGTGATTAAGTCGCTTAAACAACTGTAAGATACATATAAGCATAAGTAAAACGCGCACTTTCCGGTACCATCACCAGGAGGCGTTCACCTTTTTTTAGCATACCGGTATTCATCATCTCTTCCAGCATCAGGTATGGAGATGCGCTACCTACATTGCCCACCTTTGGCAGATTATAAAACCATTTTTCATATGGCAGGTCCATACCTATGTTATTATGATATTCATATATCTGCTTTTTGAAAAATTCGCTCGACATATGTGGTACATAATAGTCTATCTGGTCACCCGTCAGGTTGTATTTCTTCATCAGCTTTTCAATGAACATACCACCACGCGGTACTATGTTTTCTCCCAGCAGGCGGGTGTCCTGTTTATAAGAGAATACGCTGTCATTATTCCATTGGTCCGCGTTCATGTCATTCCAGCCGGTAAGTGATGCGTCTTCATTTTTCACAGCACCGGCATACATACAGGTTTCTATCTCATTAGCGTATGAAATGATTTCAAGCCATTCAATTTTCAGTGATAAGCCATCTTTATTTGGCTCCGGCTGCATCAGCACGGCACCAGCGCCATCGCTAAGCATCCAGCGCAAAAAATCTTTTTCAAATGCTATAAATGGATTGTTTTCCATTTCTTTCCAGCTTTCGGCTTCAGGCTGAAAACGCGATGCATGGGTCCATGCAGAAAATCGTTCGGATCCGCAGCTTACTGCCACGTCAGCCAGCCCACTGCCTACGGACATATAAGCATATTTCATAGCCTGCATACTGCTGCAACATGCGCCGGATGCCGACATGATTTCCATGTTATGTGTGCCCAGCTCGCCGTGTATCATCGCAGCGTGAGATGGCAGCACTTGCTCAGGAGAGGTGGTGCCTACTGCCAGCACTTGTAGTTTTTCAATGGGTAACTTATCATCAAATAGCTTTTTAATAGCTATAGTGGCCATTTCGGAGTTAGAGTGGGTTTTTACGCCATCCTTATAAGCGTAATACCTGGTTTTAATACCATTGTTTCTCAATACTATTGTTCTGGCGCGTGACGGTTTTCCATTTACCATGCCTAGCACGTTTTCCATTTCATCATTTCCAACTGGCTCATTGGGTAAATACTTGGAAAGTCGGGTGATATAAACTGGTCTCACTATGTAATGTATTTTTGTTTTAACTATTGTTTATCCAAAATAGCAAATATTCAACAACATAGTTTTGATGCTTTGCTACATCATAAGCTATGTATATATGCTATCATTATTTTCTATGGTGATAAGTATTTGATTCCGAAAAGTGTACGACACAATATTTTGAAATAAAAATAATCATGCCAACTGTGACACTCCTTTTTTTATTTTATTCAGACGTATCAACACTACTGCAAAATACATTCCGAAAATAAAAGGAACAATAGTAAAAATGCTTGCTTAAAGAGATATTTTCAAATCCTATACAACGGTGAGATACATATAGGCGTATGTAAATCGCGCACTTTCCGGCACCATCACCAGTAGGCGGTCGCCTTTCTTCAGCTTCCCGCTGTTAAACAGCTCTTCCATCATCAGATACGGCGATGCGCTGCCTACATTACCTACGCTTGGTAGGTTGTAGAACCATTTTTCATATGGAAAGTGTATGCCTACTTTTTGCAGCTCGGTATATATTTGTTCTTTAAAAAAGGCACTGGACATGTGTGGCAGATAATAGTCTATCATCTCATCGCTCAGGCCATGTTTGTCCATCACCTCTTTTGTAAATGCCGCACCACGTGGCACTATATGTTCACCAAGCAGCCGGGTATCCTGCTTTACAGAAAAAACGCTGTCTGCAGTCCAGTTTTCCACAGGCATATCATTCCAACCGTTTAGTTCGCCACTCTGTTCTTTCACAGCACCGGCATACATACATGCCTCATATTCATTAGCATATGAGGTGATTTCTACCCATTCTATTTTTAATGAAATGCCCGAAGCGTTAGGCGTCGATTGAAGCAAAGCTGCTCCCGCACCGTCGCTCAGCATCCAGCGAAGAAAATCTTTTTCAAAAGCCAGTATTGGGTTTGCCTCCAGGTTTTTCCAGCTATCAGCTTCCGGCTGAAAACGTGAGGCATGCATCCATGATGAGGAACGCTCCGAGCCACTTACCGCTGCCATTTTGCTCATTCCGGTGGCTATCGCCATATAGGCATATTTCAGTGCCTGTATACCGCTGCAGCATGCTCCTGTGGCTGATATTATTTCTATATTCTTATTTATGCCCAATTCCCCATGTACCATTGCAGCGTGAGAGGGTAATAATTGTTCTGGCGAAGTGGTGCCGGCCGCAAGCAACTGCAAATTGCTAATGGGCAAATTGTCATCAAACAATAGCTTTACGGCGTTAGCGGCCAGTTCTGCATTGGTATGTGTCCTTACTCCGTTGCGGAATGCGTAATAGCGTGTTTTAATGCCATTGTTTCGCAGCACGATAGACTTTGCGCGCGAGGGTTTCCCGTTTATCATACCCAGCACTTGCTCCATCTCATCATTTTGCACCGGTTCATTCGGTAAGTATTTGGAAAGTCGGGTAATATATACAGCGCTCACTGTGCCGGGGTGGTTTAATGAATTAATTGAAAATCGCCGCTAAATTATTAATAAAATAGGGATTGTAAACAACTTAAAAATGAAAAAAAGAATTATGTCTTATGCAAGGTTACATTATATAATAGTAAGGCCTTCCCCAGGGAAGGCCTTACTATCAACTATTGGAAATGGTATTATTGGTCATTAGAGGCTGTACCGTTGCCATTATTCAGGCCGTAGTAGTACATGCCGTTACTACCGGGGTAAAAGCCGCCTATCTGCACACCGGACTGCCCACCCATTGCCATAGACTGCTGAAGGTCATCTATGGAGTTAACTGCATTGTCATTTATATTTGTTATCACAAAGCCTTTGCGCATACGGGTCTGTTTTGCCAGAGCCCCGTTACCGAGGTCGGTTACCATCACGCCGCCATCTACACCCATTTTCGATTTTTCAGCGCTGGTCAGGTTGCGGAAGCTGGCACCCAGCAGACGGGTAGCACTTTCTTCTTTTACTATCGATGTAGTGCCATCTATATTTTTCAGCTCTATAGTTGTATTATAAGTTTTGCCGCCGCGTGCGTACACTACACTTATATTATCGCCGGGTTTGTAACGCGCCACCTGTTCCATCAGCTCAGGGCCGGTATGTGTAGCCACGCCATTTATGCTGGTTATAAAGTCACCTTTAGTTATGCCTGCCTTTTGTGCACCACTATTTGGTGCCACTGTATTTACATATACACCGTCATTTCTATCTATGCCTAATTGTTTTAGCTGTTCAGGGGTAGCGCTTTTGTAATCCATAAACCCAATACCCATGTAACCACGCTGTACGGAGCCATATTTCATCAGGTCGCCTACTACTTTCTTCACTATGTTAGATGGTATGGCATAACTATATCCGGCATAAGAGCCTGTAGGCGATGCTATGGCTGAATTAATGCCTATCACCTGTCCGTTGGTATTTACCAGCGCGCCGCCACTATTGCCGGGGTTTACCGCAGCATCCGTTTGTATAAATGCCTCTATTGGGTTGGTTGAGTTCGTTCTGTTTATACCCAGCGAGCGTCCCTTAGCACTTACTATACCTGCTGTTACGGTAGCGTCAAGTGTTAGTGGGTAGCCTACTGCCATCACCCATTGGCCCAGGTGCACATCGTCACTATTGCCAAATTCCATATATGGCAGGTTCTTTTCGTCTACTTTTATTAGCGCTATATCCGTGGCTGGGTCTGTTGCCACTACCTTTGCTTTTGTAGTATAACGGTCATTAAAGGTTACCGTCATTTCTTCAGCGCCAGCCACCACGTGGTTATTCGTCACAATATATCCATCCGGAGATATTACCACACCGCTACCGGAGCCAATGGCCGGTTGCATCATCACTTCCTGGCCGCCAAAGTCATCGCCAAATAGTTGTGCAAACGGATTATCCGCCACTACACGACGCACCTTAGTGGCAGTCTTTATATGTACCACTGCCTTTACAGACGCTTCAGCCGCAGGCTGAAAATCTACTGGGGCCATGCCACTTTTCATCGTGGTGCCGCCCTCAGTATAGCTGGCGTAGTTTACGGGTAACTGATGATTGTTTGCTGAAAAAAGAGAGAAACTGTTCTGATAATGGGCTGCAACAAATAATGTAAGTATAGATGTTAAAGCAGCTGTTAGGATAACAGGAATGAATTTGTATTTCATATGCTTTTTAAGATTTTTCAAAGTTGTTTTACAAATTTAAAAAGCAGTACTATTATAAAACTGTTAAAAGGGAGGCCCTTTTGCAGCATTAACATTGCTTTATATCGATTCATGTTAAAAAGGGGTATTTCTTTCACCATTTCTTATTATTATTTTTATCTCGCTCCAAACCACATTTATATGAAATCAATTTTTTCAGTCTGCATTGTTGCTCTCATGGCAATAAGCGCCTTCGCCCAGGAACATCAATATCCCGATGTGGATATTCCGTTTAAGAAATACACCTTGTCCAATGGGCTCACACTCATTGTGCACGAAGACCATAAAGCACCCATTGTCTCGCTCAATGTATGGTATCACGTTGGCTCCAAAAATGAAAAGCCGGGTAAAACAGGCTTTGCGCATTTGTTCGAGCATCTCATGTTCAATGGGAGCCAGAACTTTAATGACGATTATTTCAAGTTGATGGAACGCATAGGTGCCACTGGCCTGAATGGCACCACCAATGAAGACCGTACTAACTATTTTGAGAATGTTCCGAAATCATCATTAGATGTAGCGCTCTGGGCCGAAAGCGACCGTATGGGACACATGGTAGAGGTAATAGATAAAGCTAAGGTTGACGAACAGCGTGGGGTAGTACAGAATGAAAAAAGGCAGGATGAAAACCAGCCTTACGCGGTGGTTGACGATTTGGTCCCTCGTAATACTTATCCTTCCTCACATCCATATTCATGGACGGTCATTGGCTCCATGGAGGATCTCAATGCTGCCTCTGTAGATGATGTGAAGGACTGGTTCAAATCTTATTATGGCCCTAATAATGCTGTACTGGTTGTCGCAGGTGACATCACGCCCGAAGAGGCTTTAGAAAAAGTGAAAAAATACTTCGGTGATATTCCTCCTGTTCCGCCTATTTCACGTCAGCAATCATGGGTTGCTAAAATGACAGGCACACATCGTTTGTCAGTGCAGGACAGGGTACCGCAGGCAAGATATATGATAGTATGGAATGTACCTCAATGGGGATCCAAAGAGCTGGCACATCTTAATATGCTCTCTCGCATCTTCACTTCAAACGGCAAAACTTCTCGCCTCTACAAGCGCCTCGTATACGACGACCAGCTCGCTTCTTCAGTAGCAACTTATACTGACAGGAAAGAAATAGGTAGCCAATTCTACATTCAGGCCGATGCCAAACCCGGTGTTTCTCTTAAGAGAATTGAAAAGGTAATAAACGAAGAAATGGCGAAGCTAATGGAAGAAGGCCCAACCGATGCCGAACTGGAACGCGCCAAAACACAATACTTTGCTGCTGAGATAAAGGGTATGGAACGCATAGGTGGCTTTGGCGGTAAAAGCGATATCCTCGCAGAAAATGCAACCTACGGCGGCGCACCCGACTATTACAAGAAATACGATAACTGGATAAAGAAAACAACACCCGCAGACATCCAAAAAGTAATGCGCGACTGGCTCACCGATGGTAGTTTGGTAATTGAAATTTCTCCTTACGAAACTTTCAAACCGGAACCAACAAAGCTCGATAGAAAGACAGTCCCCGTTGCCGACAAAATGGGCGACGTAAATTTCCCGGATGTGCAAAAGTCCGTTTTGTCTAATGGCTTAAAAGTATGGCTGGTTGAAAGGCATGCTACGCCTGTTGTATTCATGAACCTGCTCATCAAGGCGGGCTACGCACAGGATGGCAGCATACCCGGCACTGCATCTTTAACCACTACCATGCTTAAAGAAGGCACCACCCACAGAAGCTCTCTGCAAATAAGCTCCGACCTCGCCGATATAGGTGCTACTTTCTACGCTTATCCAGGTCTCGATTATTCATCTGTAGTTATGAATGCCCTAAAGTCCAACTACGATAAGAGTCTCGACCTCTATGCCGACATCCTCCTGCATCCTACCTTCCCGCAGAAGGACTTTGATCGTATAAAGAGCCAGGAACTGCTAAGTATTAAACAAGAGCAGGTTGAACCAAGCTCTATGGGTATGCGCATTATGCCTAAGATCATCTATGGCGCAGGTCATCCATACAGCAATCCGTTAACAGGCAGCGGTACCGAAGCCAGCGTAAGTAAGCTCACCACCGATGACCTAAGAACTTACTACGACCGCTGGTTCGCTCCAAATAACGCTACAATGATAGTGGTAGGCGACATCACTATGTCCGAATTGAAATCAAGGCTGGAAGCTAAGCTGGCAGAATGGAAAACCAAAGATATACCCAATGAAAAGCTCGCTGATGTGGCTATGAGCAACAAGTCAGTTATCTACCTCATCGATAAGCCTGGTGCAGGCCAGTCTATGATATATGCAGCCCACGTCACCAGCAGCGCTAAAAACCCTGATTGGGATAAGTACATCATGATGAACAAAACCCTCGGCGGCGAATTCACTTCCCGTATCAATATGAACCTTCGCGAAGACAAGCATTGGTCTTATGGCGCAGGCTCTTATTTCATGGGGGCTTTAGGTCAGGGTTTGTTCATGAGCTATGCACCTGTGCAGACGGACAAGACCAAGGAATCCATCATAGAAATGAAGAAGGAAATTGAGCAGTATGTAAGCACTAAACCAATAACAGACGCAGAGTTCGGCAAAGTGCAAAAGAACGTAGTGATGCAGTTGCCTGGTCAATGGGAAACAAATGCAGGCGTTGCCAACGATCTCGCCAAAGTTGCCAAATACGATCTCGGCGAACACTACCTCCGCAATTATCCCGCTTCTATTCGCAATATGACGCTGGATGATATGCGCTCCATCTCCAAAAAAGCGATACACCCCTCAAACCTTGTTTGGGTAGTAGTTGGCGACCGCTCAAAGATAGAAGCCGGTCTCAAAAGTCTCAACATGGGCACCATTGTCTACCTCGATGCGGATGGTAACCCGGTTAACTAGTTAAGTCAATATACTTATAAAAGCCACGCTCAATGAGCGTGGCTTTTTGTTTACTTCAAAAAATCTTCAATCACCGCCAATCCCGCCAGCGGATTATGCGCATCGCTCAGTGTCAGCATCTCACCCATATAGGCCCCATGCCCACCGGGGAAGATGGCAAGGCTTACATGCGGCATTCTGTAGTACATCTCCACGGCATGCTCCGGCGTCGACACATCCTTGTCGCCCAGTATTATCAGGGTCGGTTGCTGTATACTGGCAACCACACTATCCGGTATATCTGTAAAGTGTTGCATCCTCTGTGCGCATTGCTCAAACATCAAATGCAGTGCAGCGTCACTGGGGTTTATAGACAAAAACTCTTTCTTATATCCATCCGGCATGTCTGTAAAACTGGGATGTTTAAAGCCCTCCCAAAATTCCTTCGGCACACCAGCCCTTTTGTACATGGACGATGCAAATATTATTTTATGTACCAGCTTAGGATGGCGTATCGCCACTTGCAGCGCCGTAGTGCCACCATTGCTAAAGCCCATCACATCTGCACTGTCTATATGCAGTTGCTCCAGCAGCGCAGCCACATCATCCGCATCCTGCTCAAATGTTATTGGCCTGCCATCCCGGTTGTCGCTATGCCCATGCGCCTGCAGCTCCACGGCTATTATTTTGTGGCTCTTTTCCAGCGCAGGTATTATCCTGCCAAAGCTGCTCTGTATGGTAGATGCCGCACCGTGTATCAGCACCAGTGGTCTTCCCGTTCCATGTATCTCGTAGTACATATGCAGGCCATTCACCATTGCATATTGGCCTTTCTGCGCGCTTGCTATAGTCATAGTATTACTTATTAAAGCTATGAGAAGAATTATTTGTTTCATGGCCCTAAGCTTTATCTCTGTTTCATCTTTTGCAGGTATGCATCCATCTTTATCACGTTTTCCTTTTGGCCTTCTACTGCACCATGTTTCTTCACCACCTGTATAAATTCTTCCTCACTTTCAAACTGCATATACCAGGTTAGCTCCGTCTGTTCCCCCTGCGCTTCAAATTCCACAGTACCCACAAATTTTGGCCAGTTCACATGTTCATACACTATCTTCTTGTTCTGTATCACCTCTCTGAAGATGCACTTGTTATCATAATCAGTACCGTCCGGCCCGTGCATCACCAGGTTCCATTCACCGCCGGGCTGCATATCCATCTTGCTTATGGTATTGGTAAATCCGTTTGGTCCCCACCACTGGGCTATGTGTTCAGGGCTGCTCCATACTTCCCACACCAGGTCCACCGGTGCGTTCAGCGTTCTTGTCAGCCTTATCTCTCTGCCTACGGTACTACTTTTTTCTTTTTCCATGTCGTTCTTTTTTTAGTTTTTCAAGATAGTTTTCCAATGAGTCCAGCTTGCGCTCAAAGTGTTGTTTATATTGTTCCACCCACGCGGCCACCTCGCCCAGTTGCTCCAGGTGGGCTTTGCAGTAGCGGTCCCTGCCTTGCTGCTGTATAGCTACCAGCCCGCAGTCAGTCAGTATCTTAATATGCAGCGATATAGCCTGCCGCGTCATATCAAACTTTTCGGCTATCGAGTTCACATTATGCGGCTCATTGGCTATCATATTAATGATGGCCCGTCTCGTAGGGTCGGCTATAGCTTGGTAAACATCTCTTCTCGCTTTCATAAATTATGTAAGTATCTGCTTGCAAATATATATGCAAGTATTTACTTGCGAAAATTTATTTTTATTTTATCAAACATTGGCGATGTAGGGGAAAGACGGCGCCAAAGAAGATCGGCGGCAGGCAGTGATCTTTTAAATGCTTTGGTTACGTCTTTATAAAATCTTTATATCGTAGAGTATTCATTTTATATCTTATTTATAATACCACATCTACCTTTGTATCGTAAATGGATGAAATGAAACTCCTAAGCTTGAACCGGATAAACAGGAAATATCAATATCTATTAAGTGTGTTGATAATAGGTATTGTTTCTTCGGCTTGCTATGCTTCATCTTTAATAATAGGGTATAGGGTAGTTGCCTACATTCTGCTGATTACGGTTTCGCTAATAGCAATGGTATTTGATATATTGCCTGTATTGCTGGCAGCAATACTTTCCGCACTGATATGGGACTTCTTTTTTATACCCCCTCATTTCACTTTTCAGGTAAGCTCTGCAGAGGATACCATTTTACTTTTTATGTACCTGGTGATAGCTATGGTCAATGCAGTACTTACCTATAAGATAAGAAGAATGGAAAAGGAAGCCATACTGAAAGAAGAAAAGGAAAATACCGTGAAGTTGTATAATACCCTGCTTAATTCACTCTCGCATGAGCTGCGCACCCCCATTGCTACAATAATAGCAGCTACTGATAACCTGCAGGCCGGCAATACCAGGCTAACCGCGCATGATAAATATGAATTGGTGGCCGAGATAGCAAAAGCGTCCTTCAGGCTAAACCAGCAAGTAGAGAACCTATTAAATATGTCACGACTAGAGTCTGGCTTTATCCAACCTAAGAATGACTGGACGGATATAAACGAAGTGGTTTATGATACTGTGAAAAGAATAGAAGAAAATAAAGTAACACAAAAGATAAGCATCAATATAAATCCCGACATACCGCTCTTTAAAATAGACAAAGGCATGCTGGAGCAGGTATTGTATAATATACTAAATAATGCCTGCCTGTATACACCGGCAAATACCAGGATAGATATAATGGCCATGAACCACGCCGATGTAATGAAAATAGTAATAGAAGACAACGGCAAGGGATTTCCGCAGGATGAGCTAAAAGATGTGTTTGATAAATTTTACAGGCTAAGAAATACAAAAACGGGTGGCACTGGTTTAGGTCTTTCTATCGTCAGGGGATTTATTGAAGCGATGGGAGGAAGGGTGCAACTGGAGAATAAGCTCACCGGAGGTGCGAGGTTCGTTATAGAAATTCCGGCAGAAACGTCTTACCTGAAAAACTTGAAAAATGAATAAGGCAGGTATATTAATAATAGATGACGAGGCGCAGATACAAAAGCTGCTGGCAATAACGCTGCAAAGCAACGACTATGCCGTAAGCCATGCGGCTACAGCAAAAGAAGGCTTGGTAATGGCCGCCAGCCATCCGCCGGACATGATAATACTGGACCTGGGCCTGCCTGATGAAAATGGCCATAGCGTGTTGCAGCAACTGCGGGAGTGGTACACCAACCCCATTATCATATTGTCTGTGCAGAGCGATGAAGAAGACATAATAAAAGCCCTGGACAATGGTGCTAATGACTACCTGGTAAAGCCCTTCAGGACAGGGGAGCTACTGGCAAGAATACGCGCAGCATTAAAGAAGAGCAATGCAAATGAGATAAACCCTATAATAACTAATGGCAACCTGCAGATAGACCTATCGCAAAGGATAATAAGGAAGAACGGAGAGATTGTGAAACTGACTGTTACAGAATACACATTGTTTGCACTGTTTGTAAAAAACGAAGGTAAAGTACTAACCCATCATTATCTGCTAAGGGAAGTATGGGGGCCGGGGTTTATAAACCAGTCCCAATACCTGAGGGTGTTCATAGCACAACTGAGGAAAAAAATAGAAGATGATGCAAACCACCCTGAATATATCATTACCGAGTCGGGCGTAGGGTACCGGTTTCTGAGCAAGGAATAATTAAAGCACATATAATCTGTAAGAATGAAACAAACTCAAAAGCATTTGAGCAAGGTGACTATTGCCTCATTGCTCGTTGCACTAGGTATTATTTATGGCGATATCGGCACGAGCCCGCTATATGCGCTGAGAGCTGTAGTGGGGGAGCGCAAAATAGATGATGTGCTGGTATATGGCGGTGTGTCCTGCATCTTCTGGACACTCGTTTTCCAGACAACCATTAAATACGTATGGCTCACACTACAGGCAGATAACCAGGGAGAAGGCGGCGTGTTTTCTCTATATGCGCTGGTACGGCGCTATGGCAAGCACCTGGTGATACCTACTATACTGGGGGCTACGACGCTGCTGGCAGACGGCATTATCACGCCCCCCATTTCAGTAGCTTCAGCCATTGAGGGGCTGAATAGCGTAAAGGGACTGGAACACACAATAGTACCCGGCAATGGGCTTACTATAGGCATTGTCATCATCATACTTTCTGCATTGTTTTTCTTTCAAAGATTTGGTACGCAACTTATAGGCAAAACTTTCGGGCCTATAATGACGGTATGGTTCAGTATGCTGCTTATTGTAGGCTGCATACAGATCATGCATTACCCTGGTGTGTTACGTGCTTTAAGCCCTCATTATGGTTACGAGCTTATTGTCCGCTATCCGCATGGTTTCTGGTTGTTAGGCTCTGTATTCCTTTGCACTACGGGTGCAGAAGCTTTGTACTCCGATCTTGGTCACTGCGGTATAAAGAACATTCGCATCACCTGGGTGTTCGTAAAGATCAGCCTTGTGGCCAATTACCTGGGCCAGGCAGCGTGGATCATGCATCAAAACAAAGTGGAGCTGAATGGTGCCAATCCATTTTTTGCTATGCTGCCCCAGTGGTTCCTGCTGCCCGGTATCTTTATTGCTACCGCAGCTACTATCATTGCATCGCAGGCTTTAATAAGTGGTTCCTTTACCTTAATAAGCGAGGCAATGAACCTCAACTTCTGGCCAAGGGTAAAGGTGCGCCAGCCTACAGACATAAAAGGGCAGATATACATACCGAGTGTCAACATCATACTGTGGATAGGCTGCGTGCTGATGATAGTATATTTCCGCGATTCCTCCCGCATGGAAGCTGCTTATGGCTTCTCCATCACTATTGCTATGATGATGACTACTTACCTCCTTAGCTACTATATGCTATACAACCGTAAATGGAATAAGCTTTTCGTTGCCATGATCGTCGTGGTATTTGCCATTATAGAGTTATCATTCTTTGTGGCCAACACCGCTAAGATAAAAGAACGCTGGATGTTCCTCTTCTTTGAGTTGTCTATCTTTATGACCATGTACATATGGTACTATGCCCGCAAGATCAATAACCGATTTGTAAAGTTTGTGGATATAGGCAAATACATACCTATGTTAAAAGAAATGAGTGAAGATGACAGTGTGCCTAAATTCTCAACCCACCTCATATACCTTACAAAAGCAAATAACCGGGGCCATATAGAAGAGAAGATTATGAAATCTATCTTTGCAAAGAAACCCAAGCGTGCTGATGTATATTGGTTTGTGCATGTACACAGAACAGAAGAACCCTATACCATGAGCTATGACGTATCGGAGCTGGTGGACGATAAAGTGATAAAGGTGAACATAAACCTGGGCTTCAGGGTGCAACCTAAGACGGAGCTGTACTTTAAGAAAATAGTACGCGACCTGGTAGCTAATAAAGAACTGAAGTTGCATGTGCGGCCTGATGGCTCTACGAAATACAATGCTGAACCCGATTTTAAATTTATAGTCATAGAAAAGTTTTTGTCTGTGGAGAATGAATTTACATTGCGGGATGGGCTACTGCTGAACTCCTATTTCTTCCTTAAGAACCTCGGGCTGAGTGATGAAAAGGCTTTCGGACTTGACAAGAGCGATGTAATAGTGGAACATACCCCTTTGATCTATCATCCGGCACAAAATGTAGAACTAATAAGAAACACAAACGCATAATATGAGGAAAGCGATACTTTTTTTCTGCACAATGGGCGCCATAACGGCAACAGCGCAAGACAGCACAGCAAGCAAAGTGCCGTTTGAGAATATGGACATGACCTGGCAAAACGGTAGCGACCGCAGAACATCGCAGGTGCTGCAGACCAAATACTTTACCGGGAGTGTGATGCTGGATGCCAACTATACCTATTCGTTCAATAACCCTATCGACAATACAGTGGTAGGCTCCACAGCACTGGCGCGCAATAATGAAATGGAAGTATCGGCGGCAGCTATAGGCGGCGATTTTAATTACGATAATGCACATGCCCGTATCATGACGCAATTTGGAACGCGCTCTTCGCTTGTGCCAAGGAATGACTATAGCGTATATAGAGGCCAGTATGATCTGGCCAGTGTGTACCGGTATATCAGTGAGGCCTATGCGGGTTATCATTTCAATGTGTGGTATGGTATAAATGTAGATGCGGGTATGTTTATGTCTTATATAGGCTTGAACTCTTACTACCAGGTAGAGAACTGGGAATACCAGGCTTCCTTTACATCCGATAATACACCATGGTTTTTCAATGGCATGCGTATACAAATGTTCCCCACTAAAAATCTGAAGGCTGAAGCGTGGATCATAAATGGCTGGCAGAGCTATGGTAAGTTCAATACTATGCCCGGCGTAGGTTTCAATATTACCTGGTGCCCCAATGAAAACCTGAAGCTGCTCACTAACGACTACTACGGCTCCGATGCCGCAATGATACCCGACAGGAAACGTTTTCACTCCGATAACAGCCTGCTGGTACGCTACTATAAAAGCGCCGCACCTACGGGAATAAGCCAGATGGCTTTCTCGCTCACAGGTGATATTGGTTTTGAAAACGGCGGTGGTGTAAAGGCCTTTAGTGGTGACTCCGCTACACCTTCCCAATATTTCCTCAGTGCCATGTTTTATAACAGGGTATGGTTTCACAAAAACAAATTTGCCTGGACCATTGGCGGCGGTGTTATGACGAACCCCGGTAGGTATCTTGTGCTTTATCCCACAGGCGATGCCAGCCCTTTGCCCAATCCATATAACCCTACACAAACCATCGGCACACATCCCTTCAGCGCCAACCCCGGCGATCAGTTTAAAGGATGGGATTGCTCCACCAATTTCGATTGGATGCCTAACCAAAGCATAACCGTGCGTATAGAGTATGTACACCGTCATGCCAGCGTACCTTACTTTGCAGGGCGGGGTGGGGTAACCTCGCCTACAGGTTATACCACCACACCCATTCCGGTAGGCTGGGCGCCCGATCTCGTAAAGACAGAAGACCGTTTGATCTTTGCGCTGCTGTTCCGACTGTAACAATGGTCTTTGGGTTTACCAATTGAATAAATTGCCAGGTGGTAAGTTGAGCTTTTTAAATTCTGCTAACTCGTGGAATGTTATTTCGCGCTTTTTGCTGATGGAGGGATCGTAAACGTAACCATCGCCGAGCCAAATGATGCCGTTTGGCAGCGTTGGAACATAGGGCGGATTTGGTGCTTTTGTCTCATTTTCTGCATTATTTATTTTCTCTTCTTTGGGAGGTTCTGTGGGCGGAATGTCGCTGCTGTCAATGGTATTAGTGTTTTGTGGAATGTCACAAAATGTCGCATTTTCCTCCCATGAGTTGGGTTCGTTCGGATTTAAGTTGTTGTCGTCAATATCATCGTCTATCTCATCATTTAGGAACATATCCTGGGCTATGTATAATCTTTTTTTGCTTGTCTTTTGCCTGATGAGTGCGTCTGCATGGAGGGCTACCTGCTTGCTGAGTTCCTGGTCTTGCTTGCGTATCTCGTCTATAAGTTCGGTGCATATCTGCATATAGTTGGATACAGGCTGCTGTTTGAAGCTTTGGATATTCATGATGAGCCTGCGCTGGACTATAGATTCTTCTATGGTAGGTATGCCACCTTTTTGATGGATGGTTTCATTAAGCACTGCAAGCTGATTGTAGAAGTCCTGCAGAAGCATGGCGGGGGATTGCTGGGCTGCGATGCGCAGTTGCCGCCACTGACCTTGCTGCATCCACAGACCGATGGTCTTGCGATTGACGTTGAGTATTTCTGCTATTTGGGTTTGTGTGAGGCCGCCCTGGAGATAGAGTTCACGAGCCTGAGTTTGCTGATCGAGTTTCATAGGACTTATAGGAGTGATTTTTTGTATGCAGGATTTAAAGAGCTTTTTTGGTGTAAAGTTCCCGCGAGGTTTTATTTTGGGCAAATTGGAAATCTATGGTACTACATTTATTGTGGTAGCTTACCGCAATTAGTGCGGTAGCATAAAAGATTTTTTGCTTTTAAATGATTGGTTTGGACGCGGTTATATATAGGGGTGTAACCTGAGGATATGTTTAAAGTTTCTTATTATGTTTTTGTGTAGTGTGTTTTACTTTGTGTTGCCTGCAAGGCGCGTGTTCATACTTTTCTTTTGCGGAAAAGAAAAGTATGCAAAAGAAAGCCGCCGGTAAAAAAAGCTTCCTTTTTCCCGGTTGGTGCTACTATGAGCGATAGTGCTACTGCTCTGCCGGGCTAATTAACTCCGATAACTTTAATGTTGTTTTATTGCGTCATTGCGAAGTATGAAGCAATCTCACGGAATGAGGGCTTATAATACTTACATTGAAAATGTGGATGAGATGGGAGAAGAGCGCTATATTAGCTTACACTATTATTGAAAAATGCCTATTAAAAGAAGAAGCGTCAGAAAGTTTGCAATTGTGTTTTATGCAATCTGCTTTTTGTGTATCCTAATAATAATTGCGCCTCATTTTATTTTTGAATATATAGAGTTTGATCCTGCTATGGATTGGGTTGCCAAATATTTCGCTTTGCCGATACTTTTGGTGATGGCGCCTCTGAGCTACTACATGTATTTTGCCTATATTATACAACGAGAGAAACGACAGTACACTTCAAAGTTCTGGACAAATCTGAGAAGCATTTTCAGAATCGTCACGTTAGTCTTTGGCCTGTCAATGATTTGTTGTGGTGTCGTAATGATGTTGATATTTTTGACCAATGCGTATCCATACGGCGGGCGACCAATAATGGTACATGATGAGATTGTCAATGTGCATTCATCGGAGAATAGAGGACAAAGGAATTATTTTATTAAGATTATAGATAAGCGGTTTAACAGGCAAATTGAGTTTGAGGTTGGTCCGGGTTATCATGTAGGGGACACGTTTACGAAAAAGATGGAAGTTGGCAGGTGGGGGTTGCTTTATAAGATAAAGGACTAGAAACATACACCAATCAGGAGATTGGCTGCTGACGAGACGTAGTGAAACGCTAGGCCTAAAGGATGGCGATAAATATTACTTTAAATGCTCTTCCATGCCACAGCCGCAACCATGAGGCTTTGATGCAGAACAAGAGGCTAAGCCAATGCTTGTAATTAATGCTGCAGAAACAAATATGACGCGGAATATTTTGTTCATGATGAACCGGCATTTGGCATTGCTCTTTAAAGATAAACGATTATTTCGTTTTGGAGGTGCTGTTGTGCTACAGTGGCGTCGGGCTATCAAGACTGTGATTCGTTTGTGTTAACTGCTCCTGTTGTATCGGGCGTTATAAACGCCCAACCCTTGAGATCCTCGTTGCAAACGAGGACCAGAGACCAGAGAGGGATTTATCAGATAAAAAGCCTGTAATCATAAGTTTTTCCTTCAAAACGCGAAAGTAATTTTCCAATTCGGGCAATCTGATTTGAAGAATCAATTGTGGATGGTAATTTGGAGTACAAATCAAGCGAGTTCCAATTCATCTTTGTCAAGCCTAATATTTCTGTTGCAATAGTGTTGATGTTTGATTCTCCATAATGCTTTGTTATTTTGATTGGCGCAGGAATACTTCTACCACCTAAATAAAATTTGTAGTTAGGCTGTCTAACAGAAGGAACAATACCATGTGTCCATAGAAGCGCAGTATCTTTGTTTGTTACAATGCAAGTACCTCTCGATATTGGGAATCTATCAACTTGTAAATTGTTTTGATAGACATTCATTGCGACAAAACGAGCATCGACTTCGTAATTGATTTCGATTAAATCAATCTTCTTAATTCCGGCTTTATTAAGGCTGGCTTTTATACCATTAATTTCATCCTCTGTGAAGCGTGTCCTCTTATGAATTACAACTCTTTCCGGCAACTTATCGAGAGACTGATAAAATAGTTCTCGAATCGAAACTCCAAATTGAAAAGCGTCTTTAAAAGAAAGATACGGGTTATTTTGCTTGTCCAAGAAATAATTATCAATTTTTGAGAGCCTATATTTTAACCCTTGACCATTGGAATCATAAATGTGACTACACCCGATAACTATTTCTGATTTATTTTGAATTTTGGAAACACTGTAACCAATTCCTGCATACGCTGTATTCTTTTCCTGGCTATTTAAAATCCACGGCGTTCTCAATGACTTAACGTAGAATGACAATGATAGCCACCAATAAATTTGGCATTTTAATTTATCATCTAATGTGTCCTCTCTAATTAGTTGCGTTGAAACACCTCTTGAAGCGGAGAATGCTTTAATGTAATCATGCAAATCAAAACTTTCACCTTCGTAAATATAGTTTTCGAAAGGCTGCCATTCAGTAGGGATAAAAACAACTACCGTAGTTTGGTTCTGCGTATTTGCTATTTGGTCAATTTTGGAAGTAATGTGCCTTGCTAACTTTAGGGCATTTTCATGGTTGTCAATTTCATTGTTAGCTTTAAAATCAATATCAAGCCATTTATCGCTATTGTCAAAATTGGGTATATTGATTGGTAAATTAAAAACAGAAGAAAACCCAGGATAATCAATAAGATAATCAGGATTGATATTTTCTGTGGAATGTTTGGTTTGAAGTTTTGAAAGAAAGTCGTAAAATTTTGCAGAGTAACTTTTGCCGCAAATTATTGAAAGATTAATCTCATTAGAGTAAATAACCCCGTTGAGGTTGACATCAAAAGGTCTGTTATTGACAAGCCCCCTCATTGGATGATAATCCTTAAACTCAATATCTGTCGCTAAATTTTTAAAAATTAATTGAGGCTCTAGGAATTGAACACCCTTAAATTGTGTTTGCTTTTTATTGTAGTTATTAGGAACATAAGTTCTAAAATTAGGGTCTAAGACATTTATCTCGCCAAATGCTGTATATGATGAGATTTGAAACTCAAATCCTGTTCCTGAATTTTCGGGATATTCAAATTTTAATCTGATATTTTGGAACAAAATTCCGTTCCAAAAATTTAGCAACTCATCATATTTATTGTTGTATAGCTTTTCTAAAACGCCTTTACTTAGTAACAGTTTTTGTTGTTTTGAGATTTCTTCGACAGAAGTGAGGTGTATTGTCGGCGTAAAGGTCAAGTATGCGAAACTTCTATTGTCATCAAAGTATAATGATACATATATTGCTTTGTGTATATTAACGTTGCCATACTTACTGTCGATAACTTTAAGCCATATCTTATCTTTCAAATTTGTCTCAACATTTCCTTTAGTTGAGAAATATTTTAGAATCGTTTGCAGCATTAAAGATTTGAACGCAGAAACTTTTTCTACATCATGTTTTGATATAGGCTCTCTCTTTATATCTGATTTTAAACATCCTTTAAATACTCTGTCAATATCCGTTAAAGTTCCAATGGCATAAACCTTTCTTTTAAAAGGTACAGCGCATATATTTGTATTCTTGGTTGTTTCTTTCAGAAAGCTCCAAGGTTTTGCATCTTTATAATCTATTTCAAATTGAAAGACTTCTTTCGGAAATGTAATTGGGTGAAGATTACTTTTTATATACTTGTCAGTCTTTGAAAAATTCAAACTAAACTCTGTTTTAAAGTATTCTTCATCTTTAGATGTCTCTAATGCTTCTTGGATTTGTTTTTCAATAGCCGAGTTTCCTTCAAATGCTGATTTTGATAAATGAATTAACGTCTTATCAAAGCCATCAGTAACTATATAATATGCTTCTCTTCCTGTCTGCCTTATTCTTAAAATCAAATCTGAAACTTCTTCGTTGATTTTATCACTAAATCCGCACCAGTACAGACGACCAGAACCTTTTTTTGAAAATGCAGATAGAATTGCATCCATCAATGACTTATCTCTTCCGCTGTAACCAATTACAATGAGATTTTTATCAACATGATAATTTGAAAGTTGTTCTTTAAATGTATCATTTTGATTGTCTAATTCTTTTTCTGTATTTTTTAAAGTGGTGAATTTATAGTCTCCATGTAGTGCAATTGTTAGTAACTCTTTGCTGCTTTGGTTTCTGAATATTCTATCGGAATTATCAAGTGTAATTTCAATTGGGGTTAGCTTATTCTGATGTGCAGAACGAACAATTAACCCATCAAAATTTGTTGTCCATACCGATTTTACAATATTGTGTTCTGCTAATAAACAAAGTAGTTTATAACCAATGTATGGTTCTTTATTTTCAATTAGGCTGAAGAAATATTTACGTCTATCGTCAGGTATTGGATAAGCCTTTTCAGCATAAAAGGGATATTCTTCTACTGCATCAAGAGCTGGATATTCCCCCTGATTGTCTAACCAATTTTGAATGCTTTTCCGAACGGATTCATTTTTGTAGTTTTTATAAAATTCTGCGGAGTTAATGTTTTTAGATAGATAAATATCTTTTTTCCATTCCCAAATACAATCATAAGCGGTTTGTATTCCTGAACTTATGGATGCACCAGCTCCTAATAAAAACGAATGAGGAACATCTACATTTCTTTTAAAAGACCGTAAAAATGCGTCATATTCAAGCTGTATATTTTCTGCCATATTTATTTATAGTGACTCTTCTCGAAGTCAGCAAAACGATTTATCTAATATTATAATAACTCCTGCCCTTTTACACAATACTATTGTTCCCAACTATTAGAAAATCTAAAGAAAAGGTTTATGGATATAACCCGCTAATATACCGTTTTTTGAACTTATAACCGCCACCCACTGCCAAGTAATTCCACTGAAAGACACATTGTTATTGTGCCTTGTTTTCCTGACACTTTGTGAGCAACAGGCGGGAAAGCGTAACAAATGGTAACGATAAAAATGGTCCAATAGGGAACGGGACGTACAAGAGTGCGACGCAAGGGACAGGGAGGAAGGCGGTGTGGCTAAGAGCAAAAAGGGTTTAATATTTGTATTTTAAATAATGTTAATTTGTTGAGCGTTTATGCGGCAAAATCAACCCCAAACCCTAATATAAAATTCACATTTTACATTTTCAAAATCTCATGTTTATTGCTTACCTTTGCACCTCATTTTAAGTTTTAAATCAATTTTATAAATAATAACAATGGCAGACTTACGCTTACAGCGCAACTTTGGTATTGCAGCGCACATTGATGCCGGTAAAACCACTACTACAGAACGTATCCTTTATTATACCGGTGTGAACCACAAGATAGGTGAGGTGCACGAAGGTGCTGCTACCATGGACTGGATGGCACAGGAGCAGGAACGCGGTATTACCATCACTTCTGCTGCTACTACCTGTTTCTGGAACTTCCCAACCGTGCAGGGTAAAGCTTTGCCGGAATCTAAGAAATACAAATTCAACATTATTGATACTCCGGGCCACGTGGATTTTACCATTGAGGTAGAACGCTCTATGCGCGTACTGGATGGTCTGGTTGCTTTGTTCTCTGCGGTGGATGGTGTGGAGCCACAGTCTGAAACTGTATGGCGCCAGGCAAACCGCTACCGTGTACCACGTCTTGGTTTCGTAAACAAGATGGACCGTATAGGTGCTGACTTCCTGATGGTGGTACAGCAGGTGCGCGATATGCTGGGTGCTAAATCAGTACCGCTGCAGCTGCCAATAGGCGCTGAAGACCACTTTAAAGGCGTGGTGGATCTGATCCGCATGAAATCTATCATATGGGATGACGCTACACAGGGTATGACCTACACTGAAGGCGAAATACCTGCTGACATGGTGGACGAAGCCAACGAATGGCGCGCTGCCCTGGTGGAAGCTGTGGCTGAATATGATGACAAGCTGATGGAAAAATTCTTTGAAGATCCTAACTCGATCTCTGAAGATGAAATACATGAAGCGGTACGTAAAGCAACAATAGACATGAGCATTGTGCCTATGCTTTGCGGCTCTGCATACAAGAACAAAGGTGTACAGACGGCGCTGGATGCGGTGATACGCTACCTGCCTAGCCCTATGGACGTAGAATCAATAAAAGGTACTGACCCTGATAACGGTGAAGAAATAACTCGTCACCCGGATGCTAAGGAACCATTTGCAGCGCTTGCGTTCAAGATCATGACCGATCCTTTCGTAGGTCGCCTGGCGTTCTTCCGCGCATATAGCGGTCACCTGGATTCTGGTTCTTATGTACTGAACATGCGTACCGGCCGTAACGAACGTATCAGCCGTATTATGCAGATGCACGCTAACAAGCAGAACCCGATCGACTTCATTGAAGCTGGTGATATAGGTGCAGCGGTAGGTTTTAAAGACATCAAAACAGGTGATACCCTGTGCGATGAAAAACACCCGATAGTACTGGAAAACATGTTCATCCCTGAACCGGTGATACACATAGCTGTAGAGCCTAAAACACAGGCTGACGTGGACAAGATGGGTATGGCGATTGCTAAGCTGCTGGAAGAAGATCCTACACTGCGCGTTAAGACCGACGAAGATACCGGCCAGACTGTACTGAGCGGTATGGGTGAACTGCACCTTGAAATCATCGTTGACCGTATGCGTCGCGAATTCAAAGTAGAAGTGAACCAGGGTGCGCCTCAGGTTGCTTATAAAGAAGCCTTCACTATGAAGGTGGAACACCGCGAAATATACAAGAAACAGACCGGTGGTCGTGGTAAGTTCGCTGATATCCAGTTTGAAATAGGCCCTGCTGATGAAGAATTCCTGAAAGAAGGTAAAGGCACTTACCAGTTCGTAAATGAAATATTTGGTGGATCGATTCCAAAAGAATTTATCCCTGCTATACAGAAAGGTTTTGAAGTGTCAATGAGCACAGGTGTACTGGCAGGCTTCCCTGTTGATAACCTGAAGATCCGCGTATTTGACGGTTCTTTCCACCAGGTGGATTCTGACTCAATGTCTTTCGAACTTTGTGCTAAATCAGGTTTCCGTGAAGCTGGCCGCAAGGCTAAGCCAATACTGCTGGAACCTATCATGAAGATAGAAGTAACCACACCAGACCAGTACATGGGTGATGTGACAGGTGATCTGAACCGCCGTCGCGCTATGCTGGAAGGTATGGACAGCAAGCACAATGCACAGATCATCCGTGCTAAAGTGCCGCTGAGCGAAATGTTTGGTTACGTTACACAGCTGCGTTCACTGTCATCTGGCCGTGCAACATCTGCTATGGAATTCAGCCACTATGCACCTGCTCCGCGCAACATAGAAGAAGAAGTAATAGCAAAAGTAAAAGGTAAAGTAAACGCTTAATAAACGTTAACGATCAATAAAAAAAGCCACCCCGTATAACGGGGTGGCTTTTTAAATATCAGGTTATCGAGACCGGACTTAGTGATCAAAAGATCTTTAAATAGTAAAAAGGGTAACTTTTTACAGTTACCCTTTTACTTTTTCATAGTGATAGGTTGCATTGGTATGCATAGGTTACTCTCTGGTGCGTCGTTTTTTAGAACTTAACTCTGTATTGCTACGATGTAAAAGTATGTATTGTATTGGATTTCTATTCCCGCTAAACAACGGGGATTTTGTTAAAGTCAGGACGATTTTGAGATATTTTTAGAAGGTGGCGGGATAACACAAAAAAACCGCCCTAAAGAGGACGGTTGCAAAACACAAAAATAAATATCAGTTTTCGAGTATGGCGCGGAAACTGGCGATGGCCTGTATAAGCTCCGGCTCTATTTTTTTGATGTCTTTGGACACCCCGCTATTAGCGGCTATGTGCCAGTTATCATCATTTTGCGCACGCTCCATGAAGAAGTTTTCGCTCTTTACACCATTAAAAGACTTTACGTAATACTTCACCTCGCCATTGTCAGCGCTGTATCGTTCAATCACAAACTCGCGGCCTGTAATATCGATAGAGTAAGTTATGGCCATAATCTCTCCGTTTATAGGCAAAGCTATTGAGGGGATAATCTCTCCTTGCAACGAATAACGACAAAGGCGGAAAATAAGTGGCTGAAACAGTAATAGACAATTGGTTTTACTGCGGTTAGTATCAATAAAAATGATGATGCTTATCAGCTAACTATGTTTTTTGAATGAATACATTTGTGTGCAAATTGGGCGTATAGCTTCTTTATGAATAGGGTTTTTATACTGATTTTGTTTACCGTATTTTCATTTCAATGCCGTGCGCAGCATTTATTGAATAACGACGATCTCAAGTACCAGCTCAGTTTAAGCGATAGTTTAGTGCAATGGAAGGATAGCGCAGCTGCTGCAGAAAATGAATCGGTTTTCTACGACAATTATTCAGGTATTGTACTTATGATTACTGCCGGCAAAGGTTTGTTTGCGAGCAATGCTAACTATATGGACTGCAGCAAAGCAGATTTGGAGCAACAGCTGCAGGAATACCAGCGTGATTCTACCTTGAAATTAATATCCTGCAACAAGTCAAAATACTATCAGGAAGAAGCTGTGGAGCTGCATTTTGAGTCTCATATATACCCCGCAGGGCTGAACCGGTGTTTGATTTATTTTATTCACCATAACGGTAAGGAGTTTCAACTGGCTTTTATATATGACAAGGCAAATGATAAAAGCAGCCTGGAATATATAGACAGGATTATGCAGACGCTGAAGCTGCTTTAAAATGGTTTGAGCTTTCCTTTCTTCAGCTTTATTTTAAAATCGTTCATGGTGTCGGTGCCTTTGATATCTATTCTTTTTATTTCGTAGATATCCTTTGCGGGTATTTGTGCGACTTTATTGCCTATTCGAAAAGCGGCTTCAATACCTGTGGCCTTCATCCATGTTTTTAGTGCATTGAACTGAGCTTTGTTTTTTGGGCGGCCGCCATAGGGGTAGGCGAGTACTTTGCAATAGGGCAAATTGTTTTTTTCAAAAGCTTCGATGGATTGGGTGATGACTTGCTTTATCTCATCGTTGTTTAAGGCTGAGAAATGTTCGTGATGGAAGCCATGCATGCCTAACTGAACAACCGAAGGGTCGAGGGTTTTTAGTTCCTCAAGATTCATCTTCTGATTTATATCTGTTTCTTCTTTAGTTTTATCGAGCGTGTCTGCTATGATAAAAAATGTTGCTTTCCAGTTGAGCTCTTTTAGCAGGGGGTATACATAGCTAAGGTTGTTTTTATAACCATCATCAAATGTCAGTAGAATGGATTTTTCCGGGTAGGGTATTTTGTCTGTAATAGCATTGAGAAATTCTTGCATTGAAAGCGCATTGTATCCTTCTTTTTTCAGGTATAGCCATTGTTCTCGCAGGCGGTCAGGAGTGATGGTAAGCCCGTCGCTGATGCCGGGCCACACCCGGTGATACATTAATACGGGAATTCCTTTTATGGAAGGTAATAGCCAATGAAGGCGCAATTTTTCTAATTTTCTCAAAGATGGCAACAATTTTGCTGCATATCTAATAATATTTCAGGCACTTGCCGGAAAATAATAACTTTGAAAATTCCGTTAGTGTAAAATAAACCAATGACCCTGAATATTTTACAGGTGGGAATAGGCCTTTATGATACAAATAAGTGCAGTAATAATAACCTTTAATGAGGAGCTGAATATTACACGATGTATTGAATCGTTGAAAAGAGTTGCCGATGAGGTAATTGTTGTTGACAGCTATTCTACCGATGATACCGCAAATGTTGCTGCCAGTCTTGGCGCAAAGGTCATTTCATGCAAGTTTGATGGTTATGGTACACAAAAAGATTTTGCGCAAAACCAAGCAACATATCAGTGGGTTTTGTCATTAGACGCGGATGAAGTGATTTCGCCGGAGCTTGAGGCGTCTTTGCTGGCCGTAAAACAAGGCCCGACTTATGATGCCTACAAGGTGAATATCCTGACAAGCTATTGTGGTAAATGGATAAAGCATTGCGGCTGGTACCCGCAGCCTAAAGTGCGATTATGGAACCGAAGTAAGGGCGTAATGAGTTCGGATAAAGTACATGAAGAATGGCATCTCTTCGATAAGTACGCTACTCTTGGGCACCTGAAAGGCGATCTGCTGCACTATAGCTACAATACTATTTCGGACCATATGCGTAAAATAGAGCAGTACTCTGAAATAAAAGCTCATGTAGATATTGACAAGGGCAAAACTGTATCATTGATAAAGCTGTGGCTTGCACCTAAATTTGAGTTTTTTATAGACTTTGTGATACGCAAAGGCTTTCTTGATGGTTACTATGGATATATCATTTGCCGCAACTCGGCTTTTTATACTTATGTGAAATACGCCAAGATACGCCAGTACTCAAAACAGCGGCTTTAATATCAATTTTGTTTCAACCATTTTATTGTCTTTGTGCCACTTTCTCCGGATATATTCAGCAGATATGCTCCAGGTGTCAAATTATTTACCGGCAACTGTATTGTGTTTTTCCCAATCTTCAGGACGTAATTATTAGCTGTAAGCCTGCGGCCTGTTATGTCGGTTATAGACATTATTATATTGCTATTTATAACGCTGGTTATTTCTACAAAAAGCTTTTGGTGTGCTGGATTAGGGAATAATGAAATATCATAATCAAGCATTGTGGTTTGGGCTACACCACTGCCGTGATGAGTGGGATAGCTAACTGTAAATGTATCTGTGATACCTATGCCGAGATTGTAATAAGTGCCCGATGGGGTAGACTGCAATTTTACCGGACGAACCATATAGTATTTGAAGCCTGTATTACCACCGGCTGTGTCATAATAAAGCGTATCAGTTAGCTGATTAGAAATGCGCTGATAAAATCCATACACGCTATCTGCCCTATATGCATAATAACCGATTACAGCAGTATCGGGTGAGCTGTGCCAGGTAATCTTTGCGCCACCGTTTGCGGGTGCGCTTATAGTTATATTACCCACTGGTTTTATATAGTCCGTGCGCAAAGTCAGATCGCCCATTAGTGCAACGTGTACAAACTCTGCACCATAACCAGTGGGTGTATAAAGGCCTGCATTGTCCTGCGTGAGTCTTGTAGCATAGCCAATATTTTCGCCAAGTGCCATGTGATGGAAAAACCAATTAGGTCTGCCTGCCCAGCAGGATGTAAGTGCGGGCACATCAGCACACAGTGGTGCACGAAGGAAATTGTTTTGCACATTCCAGTCGCCGAAGTAGCTGCCGAACAGCATAGTGAAAATGCCATTTACATGGTTGCTTGTAAAATCTGAAGTGCTGCCTATACCGCCGGCACTGGTAAATGTGCCACCGCCACAGCCATAGGCCCACTGATAAGTAGAATCATTCAGCGAAGTGATAAAATCAATTTGCTGAATATTATTACTGCCAACCAGCACGGGAAAATTTCTCCAACCATTTGCTGCGAAAGCTTCGCCGCTGAAACCGCCAAAATTGTCATCTATCAGTGCACGATGAGACATGCTGAGGGAATCCATTTTGTAGATATGATCTCTCATCAGATAGGACTTCATAAGCTGTACTTCTGTTTTACTAAATGCCGGCATGTTAGAAAAGTCGATGCGGCTTATCTGCAACTTGGTGGCGCCAGGCACTAATGTAAAATCCCATTTGCCATCATGCGGTCTGTTACGGTTTGCATTGTAAGCAGACGAGGTGTCATTCACTAAGCTATCTGTCCAAACAAGTGAAGTATTACCATAAAATATATCAGCAGGCCATGCACCCAGGTGATCGGGATGTCCGTCAGGATTCAGATCGCCGCTATAGGGTACGGCAACATGTCCCAATATGAGGATGGCTGAAATACCAGTAGTGACCTGGTCATTTACAATCAGCGCTTTTACGGCGGTGTCCACCATTGTTCTTGCAACATCGTGTCGTATTATTTGCCAGCCGTCGCCGCTCATATCTTGCATCAGTTGGGTAATCAGTATAGCGCAGGAGTCGGTAAAGGTGCTGTCTACTAATAAAACCAAAGCGCCTTTATTGTGCGTGGCGGGCGCTTTAATGCCTGCATATATGTAGCCGGTAGCATCAACTGATCCGCCGGCCTCAACGCTGTATTCATATGCGGAATCCACAACTACTTTTGTGTCTGTATAGCTGCTATCAGTTGCGGGCAGGCTTTTAAGAAAAGTCCAGGTACCTGAAGACTTCGCTTTTTTATTGAGTGCATAAGTGGTAGCGCCGGTTGTGGGATGCCACGATATGGTGATCTGTGCAGGACTTTCCTGAACGTGAGCGCTTAACTGTATGGCATAGTCAGCAGCGGTTTGTGCCTGCGACAAATGGACTAAAGAAATTGCCAGTAATGAACATAACAAGTAGCGGTATGACATAAGCGCTCGTTTACGTAAATATAATAAACGATTGCAATAAATGCACAGTTATTAAACTAATTGTTATGGTTTGCCGGTATGTCAATATTGAAAGTGGTGCCGCCTGATATTTTGTTGCTTACCCAAATGTTACCGCCATGCTGACGTACTATTTGCTGACAAATACTAAGTCCCAGGCCATAGGATTTTTCACCGTCAAGCCCTGTCCTTCCTGCTTTCGAGAATCTGTCGAATAAATACGGGTGCAGGTTTTCGGGTATGCCTATGCCATTGTCGCTAATAGATATCCGTACATTGTCAGGTTCAGCTTGTAGGCCTACTTCTATTATACCGTCTGGTGGGGTGAACTTAATGGCATTGTTTATCAGATTATCTATCACTCTTTGCATTTTCTGCTCATTTATAGCAGCCATTATTGTTTCCTCCGGTTTCTTATATACCAGCTTTTTGCTTGCTGGCAGGCGATGTACCCACTGGTCGCGTATAGCAGCCAGAAAATCATTTATAGAAAGACCCTCAAGGGGTAGTGTATTATTATCCCTTCGTTTGGCCGTATCTATCAGGTCTTGTATAATGGTATCAGAGTTTTTGCAGGCGGCGAGTATCATATCATAATACTCATCTTTTTCCTCTTCGGTAGAGGAAGGGAATTTTATAAGCTCTACTAATGCTGCAATGCTGTTTAGAGGGCTGCGCAGGTCGTGAGCCACCATGTCTAGTATCTCCGTCTGTGACTGACTCATTTTTTGAATTTCCCTGCTTTTCTCCTCTGTAGTACGCAACTGTATAAAATATCTAAAATGTGAAGAGTATAGTATGCGCGAGATGATAAAAAACAACATGATTACTACAAACGAAACGATATTGTTTTCCCATAGTATCATCTTGTTTGTCTGGAAAGCATTCAAGCTTATTAAGAAAACAACCAGTGTTAATACTGAAATAAAGAAGGTGCCCCAAAAATCAAATATCCACAGAACGCCGACGCCGAACATACCTGCCATAAACATAGTCATGGTATTGCCGGGATTATTCTGAGCAATAAAGGTAAGCCACATAAAGCAGCCTATGATGACAAGTGCATAGTATGAAGTGAGTACCCAATGGGCCGTAAGACGCCTTTTTATATTGACCTGTTTTACAATGAAGCCGGAAAGAAGATATACTACTGAACCCGCAAGCAGGAAAATAAGCACGTCCCTGTAGTCCCTTGGGTTATTTACAATAACGCCAAAATCAAAGAAAAGCTTACCAATGAATATTAATATACAAGTGGCGATAGCGGTATAGGCTAAAATATTAGATATACCTATATTCTGCTTTATAGCGAATTGCCGAAATGGACGTGAGTACTCCTTGCTGGGAGAGCTGAAAAAGTAATAATGCATGGGTTTTTCTATACTTATCCGTGGAGCAGCAGGTAATGTTTTCAGGTGGTGCTGTCCTAATTCAAAAGCAAGTATAGCAAAAAAATCGTTATGTTGCTAATTCTAAATTAATCAAATATTAAAAAACTGGCAATTAGCTGTTGCCATGCATCGTCAGTTTGCTGTGCGATGCCGCCAATAGTTTCGTTCCTGCCATGGTAAAATGCAGTAAGCCGCCTGTCAAGTCTTTCCACTACTATGGTACTGCTTACCGCGCTGTTTATCTGATATGGATCTTCATCTACATGTATCTGAGGTGCGGGGCAGGGATGAATTCTTATGGCGATTGTTTCGGTATTTATGTCAGGGTAATCATCGTACTCAATTGCATCGATATGTACCCAGGCTTCTGTACCGTTCTTTATATGTATATAATCGCCCGTATGCGCAGGCCTATGCACTTCTTTGCCATAAGCGTCAGCCAATATAAATGCATTAAAGAAAGGATTTTCTTTTTTCCAATTATTTATATCCAACATCCTCTCTTTGGCCACAACGAACATATCCTCTGCATCTTCCACTGTTAAGCCTGTAATATGGGTTTGCAAATTTTTTTCAGCGCCTTCCTGTTGTTCCGGCACCAGGTAGTGATCGTTGATTGCGTTCATAAGCGATTGATTTATATAAAAACATACACGAAAATTCGTGCCAAAGTATTTTAATATGTAGCTATAAGCCATTTTATACCTCTTTCTTCAGCACTCTTTGTAACTTAGTCGGTCAAGAAAATATCAAATGGCACAGTTAATAAGAAAGGAAGACGCACTGGAGTATCATGAGAAGGGAAGGCCAGGGAAAATAGAAGTAATACCCACTAAAGAGACAAAAACACAGAGGGACCTTGCATTAGCCTATTCGCCCGGTGTGGCTGAGCCCTGTATGGAAATTCATGCACATCCTGAAGATGTGTATAGATACACGGCCAAAGGCAACCTGGTGGGCGTGATAAGCAATGGCACAGCTGTGCTGGGCCTGGGCGATATAGGGCCTGAAGCTTCGAAGCCGGTGATGGAGGGAAAGGGCATCCTTTTCAAAATATTTGCAGATATTGACGTGTTTGATATAGAATTAAATGCAAGAGGAATAGATGAATTTGTAACAGTAGTAAAAGCTCTGGAGCCTACTTTTGGCGGTATAAACCTGGAGGATATAAAAGCCCCTGAATGCTTTGAAATAGAAAAACGCCTGAAGGAAGAGCTAAACATTCCTATAATGCATGATGACCAACATGGTACGGCAATCATATCCGGTGCGGCGCTGCTGAATGCACTGGAGCTAGTAAATAAAAATATAGAAGACGTAAAGATAGTGGTGAGTGGTGCGGGTGCTTCGGCCATTAGCTGTTGTAAAATATATATAGCCCTTGGCGCGAAGGTGGAACATATCTATATGTTTGACAGCAAAGGTCTTATTACGGAGAGCCGTACTGATCTTGATGAATATAAACAACAGTTTGCACAGGATACCGAAATGGTAAGCCTGGAAGAAGAGATGAAAGGTGCTGATGTGTTCATAGGACTATCCAAAGGCAATATAGTGTCTAAAGACATGGTGAAATCAATGGCTGAACGGCCTATTGTGTTTGCGCTTGCAAACCCTACTCCCGAAATATCTTATGAAGATGCAATAGAAGCGCGCCCTGATGTGATAATGGCTACAGGCCGCAGTGACTATCCTAACCAGGTAAATAATGTGCTTGGCTTTCCATACATATTCCGTGGTGCGCTGGATGTACGTGCAACTGCTATAAATGAAGAAATGAAGCTTGCTGCAGTAAAAGCATTGGCTGCACTGACGAAGGAGCCTGTGCCGGAAATAGTAAATGCGGCCTATAATGAAACCAGCCTTTTCTTCAGTGCTACCTATATAATACCTAAACCCATTGACCCGCGTCTATTAGTAACAGTAGCTCCTGCAGTAGCAAAAGCGGCCATGGATAGCGGTGTGGCGCGTAAGCCAATAACAGACTGGGATGCTTATGAGAATGAGCTGTACCACCGCCTTGGTTCTGATGACAACCTTATGCGTTCTATTATTGCTAAGGCAAAGCAAAATCCCAAACGAGTTGTTTTTGCAGAAGCAGAAAACCTGAAAGTGCTGAAAGCAGCACAGATAGTGAAAGATGAGGGCATAGCTATTCCTATACTATTAGGTGATGAACGGAAAATAAATGCGCTGATAAAAGAGAACGGACTTCAACTCTGTGATGTAACTATTATTGATCCACTAAGTGATGCGTCAGATAAGAAAAGGGCAGAATATGGAGAACAGTTTTTTGAAAAGCGAAAGCGCCGCGGATATAACATGTACGAAGCACGCAAAATAATGCGCGAGCGTCCATACTTTGGCTGTATGATGGTAGAGACAGGTGAGGCAGATGCACTTATCTCAGGTCTTACCCGACAATACCCTAATACGCTACGCCCGGCGCTGGAAATAATAGGGATGCAGCCCGATGCAAAAAAAGTGGCAGGCCTGTATATTATGCTTACTAAAAAAGGCCCATTGTTCTTTGCAGATACTACGGTGAACTTTAATCCCACAGAAGATGAACTGGTAGATATTACTCTGCTCACCGCCCGTACGGTTGAGCATTTTAATATAAAGCCACGTATAGCCATGCTGTCTTATTCAAACTTTGGCAGCAGTGTATCGCCTGAAGCTGTGCTGGTGCGCAATGCAGTTGCTAAAATAAAAGCAATGCAGCCGGAACTGATAATAGATGGCGAAATGCAGGCCGGCGTAGCATTTAATAAAGACCTGCTAAGAGAAAACTATCCGTTCTCTGATCTGGTGAATGAATCGCCGAACGTGCTTATTTTCCCCAATCTTGCTGCCGGTAATATTGCTTACCACTTGCTGCAGGAAGTGGGTGGGGCAGAAGCTGTGGGCCCTGTGCTGATAGGGCTGCGCAAGCCGGTGCATGTATTGCAGCTGGGCAGCTCGGTAAGACAAATTGTAAATATGGTGTCTATTGCTGTGGTGGAAGCACAAGTAAAATCAGCTATAAACGAGGTTAACCAGGCGTAGCAGATGCATATAGCTATTATAGGTGCGGGCGCTGCTGGTTGTTTTGCTGCTGCCAATATTCCGTACGCTGTGGGCAGACAAGTGACGGTGCTTGAGAAAACAGGTAAGGCTTTACAAAAAGTAAAAGTATCAGGCGGTGGGCGCTGTAATGTAACCCACGCTTGCTTTGATATTCCCGAATTGATAGACCGCTATCCAAGGGGAAAGCAATTGCTGCGTAAATCGCTATACCGCTTCAGTCCTAAGGATACAGTAAGTTGGTTTGAACGGCATGGTGTGAAGCTGAAAACGGAAGATGATGGTAGAATGTTTCCCGTTACAGACAGCTCGCAGACCATAATAGACTGTTTGTGGCAGGAGATGATACACAATAAGGCAGAGGTCTTGTATCATCGCTCGGTAGAAAGAATTGAAAGGAGTGAGCAGGGTTTTATCATTCATTTTGTTGATGCACCCTCTGTGAAGGCTGATAGAATACTGGTTTCATCGGGCGGTTACCCCAAGCCTGATCAATACAAATGGCTGGAAGCATTAGGGCATACCATTCAGCCGCCTGCGCCATCATTGTTCACGTTTAATATGCCGAAACATCCTATTACAGAACTAATGGGAGTGGTAGCTGAAAATGCTACCATAAAAATATCAGGTACTAAAATAATTGAGCAAGGTCCCATTCTCATTACACACTGGGGCCTGAGTGGCCCGGCTGTACTGCGTACTTCTGCATGGGGCGCGCGGGAGCTGCAACAGCGCAATTATGAATTCCAGGTAATGATAAACTGGCTAGGAGATGTGGATGAAGCTGAGTTGAAAGATAGTATTGCTCAATTGAGACGTGAGCAGGGCAAGCAAATAATACAAAGCAAAAATCCTTTCTCGTTACCCCGCCGCTTATGGGAGTATTTGTTAGAACAAAGCGGTATAAAGGCTGATGTACGCTGGGGTGAGTTGCCTGCTGCTAATCAAAACAAACTTATTGAACACTTAATAAGGGATATATACCAGGTAAAAGGCAAAACAACCTTTAAAGAAGAATTTGTTACCTGCGGTGGTATTACGCTTTCAGAAATAGACCCACAGACCATGCAGAGCCGTAAGGTATCGGGTTTATTTTTTGCCGGGGAGATAATGGATGTGGATGGGATAACCGGTGGCTACAATTTTCAGAATGCCTGGAGCAGTGCATGGATAGCGGCACAGAATATAATACTGTAGCTACTCTTTCACATCAAGCACATCACGTAGCGCATTGCCGAGTATATTGAAGGCGTATACCAGCAGCATAATAGCAAGACCAGGGATGATGGCGAGTAAAGGCCTGTCGGTAAGCAGGAAATTATAATGCTCTTTTATCATTAGCCCCCATGATGGGTGGGGTGGTTGTACGCCGAAGCCCAGGAAGCTAAGACCTGCTTCTATAAGTATGGCCGTGGCGAAATTGCTGGCTGCTATCACCATCAGCGGGCCTGCTATATTGGGTACTATATGCCGGAAGATGATGCGGATATTACTTAAACCTAGTGCTTTTGCTGCCGTTATATATTCCATTTCGCGAAGCACCAGTACCTGGCCACGTATGAGGCGGGCCGCACCAACCCACATGGTAAGGCCGATGGCTATAAATATTTCCCAAAAACCCTTGCCAATGGTAAGTGTTATAGCAAACACTAATAGCAGGGTAGGAATGGCCCAGAGAATATTGATAAACCACATTACGATGTTGTCTATAACTCCACCAAAATAACCGGCAAGAGCGCCGAGTATTATGCCAATGGTGAGCGACAGCAATACTGCTACGATACCCACAGCCATACTCACCCTTGAGCCTACTATCAGTCGCGATAAAATATCCCTGCCGTAACGGTCAGTGCCCAGGTAGAAGCGCCGCGTTATTATTTGATGGCTGCTGATGTAGGATTGCTTTTGTGCAATATTTAAGGTTTGTTTGTTCTGGGGTAAGATATTGTTCAGTGAATAGACAAGGGTGTCCTGCATTCCTTCGTCTATATAATGGGTGGCTATTAATTTGCCTTCCTGAAATGTAAATGCGTTTATGGGTACCGCATCATAATCGGATGCTGTACCGTTGAACCATTCGAATAATGGTGATTGCCTTTCTTGTTTTGTGCTTTTGGGTATTAGCAGCAATTGCTTTGTAAAGCCGGGCTGTTTAGCGCCCAGCTCCACTATCATCCTGTTGGCATATGGGGTGCCGTCCGGCACCAGCACATAGGCAAATATGGAAATAAGGAAAGTAAGCATGATAATACATATAGCCACAACGCTTGAAGGGCGTTTAAGCAGTTTGCCTATTACCGTATTCTTATGCTCCTGTTCTGTCATGTTTATTTCAGATCATATTCACTTACCAGGTATACTAGTTGCGTAATCGCTACAGCACCGAGTTTTAATTCTCTGTGGTTTACTGCTTCAAATACATCGTTGTTGGTGTGGTGCACGTCGAAGTAGCGTTGTGAATCTGGCAGTAGTCCGGCAAGTGGCACATGTTGCTTTGCAAGCGGACTTATATCAGTGCCACCTTCATCGTGTTCAAAATCATATACACCATAAGGGAGGAACAGTTTGCGGAAGTACCGTATTTTTTCTTTGTTAGCTTCCGGCATTTCAAGTCCTATGCCTCTTGGAGAAAAACCGCCCGCGTCAGTTTCTATTGCCAGGATATGTTTTTCATTATTTGCCAGGGCGGAATCTGCATAGGCAAGTCCTCCCTTCATACCGTTTTCTTCATTCATATAAAGCACAGCGCGTATAGTGCACTTAGGATGTATCCCCAAAGCTTTAATAGTACGCAGCACTTCCATTGACTGTACACAGCCGGAGCCGTCATCATGTGCTCCTTCGCCGACATCCCATGAATCAAGATGACCGCCTACTACAATGATATCCTCAGGATGTTCGGAGCCTTTTATTTCTCCTATAACATTATATGAGCGCACCAGCTCTGGCAACATTCTGCAGTTCGATTCTAGTTTTGCATGTACGGTACCCGCTGCGCAGGCAGCTTCCAGTGTATCTGCGGTGAAGTTGCCAACAGTAACAGCCGGTATTGCTTTTATGCTGTTTATATAATGTGTAGCGCCGGTATGTGGCACATCATCAGAGCCTGTAGATGTAGCACGTATGATAACAGCTATAGCGCCTTTCTTTGCGGCGGCTGAGGGGCCTAATCCTCTGTAGCGTACCGCATCGCCATAACCCTGAAAGGTATTTACGAAATCCTGGCGGAAGCGATAATCGAAGAATACTATTTTGCCTTTTATCTCATTGTCTGGTATGGCATTCAGGTCGTCAAATGTTCGCACCATTACCACTTCAGCAGTCAGCAATTTTCCACCTGTACCTATGCTGTTGCCAAGAGAAAGCATTTTTACATTTTTATATTTTCCCTTGCCATACTGCAACTGCAGGTTTTCATATCCACGCACCCAATGTGGCACGTCTGCAGCCTGCAGCCACACTCTGTCTGCGCCGGTTGCCTGCATTGTTTTTTCTCCCCATTCCACGGCCTTTGCAGCTTCCGCAGAGCCCGCCAGGCGATGGCCAATTGTTTTGCAAAGCACATGCAGATTATCATAGCAAGTACCTCTTAATAATATTTCATCGGATATTTTGCGAAACATGACTGAGTCTTGCTGTGCCTGGCAGGTAGTGCCCAGCAGCAGAGCAGCAAGAAGGGGATGGCGAAATTTCATTCCATAAAAATAACGTTCTGTTTTAGAATTATGGTGTACTATTGAAAATTGTAAAACAGTATTTTTACAGCATTAAAAATCAATAAATGAAGAAAATTTGCACAATTACATTGCTGGCAGCATCAGTTCTTTTTCTCGTTAACTGTTCAAACAAGACTGGCAAGGCAATAGCAAGTAAATCAGGCAGTCATGCAGATACGGTTGCCTATACACCAGAACAGCTTCATGAAGGGATGACATTGTACCAGGGCTCTTGCCAGCAATGCCATAAGCTGCATGACCCTGCAGAATTTACAACGGGCAAATGGAACCGTATCCTTGGTAGTATGATCCCGCGCACCCAGCTCAGCGAAAGCAATGCGATGGTGGTACGCGCTTATGTGCTTGCCAACGCTAAGAAAGATTAATTCTTCATTAATACTGGTACGGTATTGTTAAAGCTGATTGCTGTATAGATGTATAGTCGGCGCGAAATTTGATATTTGCATTGCAGATATTGACATGCAAACAGTTTTAAAGTATATCAGATGAAGATAGGTATCGTTTGTTACCCAACTTTTGGGGGTAGTGGTGTTTTAGCTACGGAGCTTGGCATGGCACTTTCGGAGAAGGGCCACGAAGTACATTTTATCACCTACAAGCAACCCGTAAGGCTCAACTTCCACCCGAATATATATTACCACGAAGTTTCGGTACCTACTTATCCGTTATTTGATTTTCCGCCATATGAAAGCGCTTTGGCAAGTACAATGGTAAATGTGATTGCCAATAATTCGCTGGACCTACTGCACGTGCACTATGCCATACCACATGCATCTGCCGCTTATTTTGCGCGCGAGATATTAAAGAGATCTGGTAAGGACATACCTTTTATTACTACACTGCACGGTACTGACATTACCCTGGTGGGTCGCGACCAGATGTATGCTCCCGTGGTTACCTTTTCTATAAATGAGTCTGATGCGATAACTGCGGTGTCTAATAACCTACGGGAAGAAACATTTAAGTCTTTTAAGATTGAAAAGGACATACATGTTATTCCAAACTTTGTAGATGTGCAGCGTTTCTATAAAAGCAACAAAGAGCATTTCAAAAAAATGCTGGCGCCCAATGGAGAGCGTATATTGACGCACGTATCAAATTTCCGTAAGGTAAAGAGAGTAGAGGATGTGGTAAGGGTATTCCAGAGTGTGCGGGAAATAATACCGTCTAAATTGCTGATGATAGGCGATGGCCCTGAAAGGCAACCATCGGAAGAGCTGGCAAAAACGCTTGGTGTTTACAATGATGTTCGCTTCCTTGGGAAGCAGGAAGAGATAGATGAGATACTAAGTATATCGGACCTGTTCGTCCTGCCTTCAGAATATGAAAGTTTTGGTCTTTCTGCATTGGAAGCCATGGCTTGTGGTGTACCTATTATCTCTACCAACTCTGGTGGCCTTGCAGAAATAAATGATAATGGAGTAACCGGTTACCTGAGCAATGTTGGCGATGTGCAGGACATGGCGCAACATGCCATACATATACTACGCAACGACGATACCCTGCAGCAATTCAAAAAAGCTGCCATTCAGCATGCCCGCAAGTTTGAAAAGAAACATATAGTGCCTATGTATGAGCAGCTATATGCACAGGTTATTGCTACTTACCGGCAAAAGAAAGCAGTAAATATTTAAGCTTCCAGCAGGGCTTCCCAGTATTCTGCGGCGCGACGCGTATGGGGTATTACTATGGTACCACCCACTATATTAGCCACTGCAAATATTTCATACATCTCATCAGTTGTTATACCTTGCTCATAGCACTTACCCAAGTGGTATTTTATACAGTCGTCGCAACGTAGTACCATGCTCGCCACCAATCCCAGCATTTCTTTTGTTTTAGTGTTTAAAGCGCCTTCTGCGTAAGTATTAGTATCCAGGTTAAAGAGGCGGCCTATTACTTTATTGCTCTTTCCAAGTATCACTTCATTCATTTTCTCCCTGTATTCGTTAAATTCCGCTATTTGCTTGTTCATAATGTTTTATTTTACGCTGCAAATGTAAGTACCCGCATTTTCTTTTAATTACTATTATACTATAAGCATATAAATGAAGCAGGATTTTTTTCGGAGAAAATCTGTAGCGCAGATAGAGCAGGAGGCAGCTGCCGGCGACCTGGAAGCACATAGCATGGGCGGACTAAAGCGTGTGCTTACTACTAAGGACCTTACCTTTATGGGTATCGCTGCCATTGTGGGCGCCGGTATCTTTTCCACTATAGGCAAGGCCAGCTTTGATGGCGGCCCTGGTATTGTACTGTTGTTCATCTTTGTTTCTATTGCCTGCGGTTTTTCAGCACTATGCTATGCTGAGTTTGCCAGCATGGTACCAGTGTCTGGCAGTGCTTATACTTATTCTTATGTGGCCTTTGGGGAAGTGATAGCATGGATAATAGGCTGGGACTTGCTGATGGAGTATGCTATAGGCAATATAGCCGTAGCTATCTCGTGGAGCGATTACTTTACCACTTTGCTGGACGGCTTTGGGATACATATACCCGAGTACCTAACCATGGACTACTGGACGGCTAAAGCAGGGGCCTCTGATGCGGCTAAAATAGCCTGGCAACATGCGCCCAGTTTCGGCAGTTTTAGGCTCATTTGTGATATTCCGGCATTTCTAATCACCGCCGTTATTACTGCCGTTATATATGTCGGTATTAAAGAATCCAAGCGTTCTACCAATATTATGGTGATGCTGAAGATGGCTGTTATCATACTGGTCATCATAGCAGGTGCGTTTTATGTGCAGCCGCATAACTGGAAACCATTTTTGCCAAATGGCATAAGTGGCGTACTTACGGGTACATCGGCGGTGTTCTTTTCTTATATCGGCTTTGACGCCATTTCTACCACTGCCGAAGAGTGTTGTAACCCGCAGCGCGACCTGCCTAAGGCAATGTTTAATTCGCTTATCATTTGTACTATTATATATATCCTCATAGCTATGGTGCTTACAGGCATGGTTAGCTATAAACAACTGAATGTGGGCGACCCGCTTTCATTTGTATTCAATGCCATACACACTCCTTTCGCTAATGTGATTGGTGGAATTGTTGCAGTGAGCGCAGTTATTGCAACAGCCAGCGTATTGCTGGTCTTCCAGCTTGGCCAGCCACGTATATGGATGAGTATGAGCCGCGATGGATTATTGCCTCCTATCTTTTCACGTATTCATCCTAAGTTTAAGACACCATCCTTTTCTACCGTACTTACCGGCCTTGTAGTTGGTATTCCGGCGCTGTTTCTTAATCTGCAGGTGGTGGTAGATCTTACCAGCGTAGGTACTTTATTTGCCTTCGTATTGGTTTGCGGTGGAATACTAAGGTTAGGAGATTTGCGAAAGAAGGCTGAAACGAAAGATGCAGTCCCTGTAAGCAAGTTCAAAACGCCCTATGTAAATGGTAAATGGATAATACTTATCATGTTCGTTATTGCAGCAGCACTATTTTTCAAATACTACCCCGGCGGGCTCTCAGGTTTCTTCAATTTTCACAATGAGAAGAATGAAATAACCTGGAATGCTATTCGCGAAAAAGTGCCTTATATGCTTTTTGCAGCAGTGTTTATTATTACTGCATTATTCACATTTGTACGTAGCTATTCATTGATCCCGGTACTTGGTTTCCTCTGTTGCACTTACCTCCTCTGCGAGTCAGGCACCAGCAACTGGGAGCGCTTTCTTATATGGCTGGTAGTGGGGTTGGTTGTTTATTTCCTCTATGGTAGCAAGCATAGCAAACTGGCAAGAAAACAATAGCGCTTAAATATCGCCATTGTTTTCTTCCTGTCCTTCGTGGTTGTCACCACCCAGGCTGTAGTAGTTATTTTCTTCGTCTTCTTCGCCAATCTTTTCATCATCATCATCCAGGTCCTCGCCGGGTACATCCAGGTCATCACCTGCCAGGTCGCCGGGCACATCGGTTTCGTTTAATGGGTCTCCATCTTCGTCCAGGTCATCTAGCTTCCCTTCTATCATTTGTTCGTCCTCCCGGCTATTCCTACCCTGATCTGCGTTTTCCAATAAATTTAATTCTTCTTCACTCACATCTGCTTCGGTGCCCATTACTATGCGGGTTTCGCCATCATCATCTGTAGTTCTGTTGTCATTAGTCGGTGCGGGCTCTTTATTTACAAATGTCGTCTTGTTCTCGAGGCTGCTTTCTGTTTTGGGCCTCAGCTCCTGTGTGTCGTCATCCGTATACAGTTCATCCTCATTCAGGTCTTCATTGCCGTTATTATTGCCGCCATAGGTTATGTCATCCTTTTTAGGGTAATGCGGATAGCCCGGAAGATCGTTGTTGTTTTTGTCGTTGCTCATACATGAGGTTTTTTATGATTAGCTTAGAAAATCATGCCGTTAGATATTGATTTACAATGGCCCTACTTTGCCATCCTTATATTTGCTCCATCGTATGTCTTTTCCCATTGTGCCTCTCATCCTTTGCCGGAAAGATTCTTTTTCAGTGATGGGTGTAAAATTTTCAACTTTTGCCGATGAAGGATCAATTTGCGGATCCAGATGGTTATATACAATTATCGAATCCCTTATTATGGGTAAATGATAAATATTGGAGCCAAACCGTTTTCGTGTAAAACTCTTCAGCATGAATGACTGAAAAGGATCTGTGGCAAGCGCCAAAGTCTTAAAACCATGTTTCTTTGCTACAAGGTAAGAATAATAAACATTCTCGGTGCTATGCCTTGCCTGGGTATCATAAAATATATGTTCTTTAGGTATGCCCAATTGCTGTGCATAAAGCCCCATGATTAATGCTTCTTTGTAAGGAGAATAAACAGCGGAGCCAGAGTAGATAATGTTTTTAGTATAACCATTTTTGTACAATATATACGACCAAAGCACGCGCATCTTCATCACTGAGTCCCAGCTGCCGTTTTTAAATGGTACGCCTGGTACTATTATAGCATCGAAGGGCGCCAACTTTGCAGCCTGCATATATGCTTTCCTCGGTCCTTTTCTTGGAGTGGCACAGCCAAAAAGGTACATAATGATAACGCCTATCAGGGTAGCAGAAAATGAACCGGCATACCTTTTTTTCAATAGCATAAGTTTGCATCAATTTATATAAAAATTGAATCCTTTGTGCTTATGCTCCTAAAAATAACGCCAATAAAATATAGCTAACTCTGGTATTGTTTAACCACTCCCTTTAACTCGTTGAGTTTCAATAAGGCCTCTACAGGAGTGAGGGTATTGATATCCGTTTCTTCCAATAGTTGCTGCACTCTGCGCAGGTCGTCCGTTACGCCTTCAAATATATTGAGTTGAAAATTTGCCAGGGGTTGTATCTTTTTTACTTTCTGCATGGTTTCGCCGGTACCACCATGCTTTTCTTCCAGTAGTTTCAATATTTCATTTGCTCGGTCCAGCAGTTTATTTGGCATACCGGCCATACGCGCCACCTGTATACCAAAGCTGTGACGGCTGCCGCCTGGGGCCAGCTTACGCAGGAAGATAACTTTATTGCCAGTCTCCTTATGGGTAATATGATAATTCCTCACCCTGGGCAATTGATGTTCAAGCTCATTCAGCTCGTGATAGTGAGTAGCAAATAACGTTTTCGGCTTGGTACCGCTGTTATGCAAAAATTCGACTATAGACCATGCTATGGAAATGCCATCATAAGTGCTGGTGCCGCGGCCTATCTCATCCAGCAATACCAGGCTGCGTTCGCTTACATTGTTAATGATGCTAGCCGTTTCATTCATCTCCACCATAAAGGTACTTTCGCCGCCACTCAGATTGTCAGAAGCACCCACACGAGTAAATATCTTATCTGTAAGGCCCACATGTGCGCTCTCTGCAGGAACAAAACTACCCATATGCGCCATTAGTGTGATGATAGCAGTCTGCCGCAGCAGTGCAGATTTACCACTCATATTTGGCCCGGTAAGTATTATCACCTGTTGCTCGTCCTTATCCAGCTGTATATCATTTGCTACATACGATTCACCGGGTGGCAGTTGCTGCTCTATTACAGGATGCCTTCCTTGTTTTATATCCAGTACAGTGTCTTCAGAAATCTTTGGACGATGATAATTAAATTGTTTAGCATTATTAGCGAAGCAAAGCAAACAATCAAGCTGCGCAATGATATGCGCGTTGTTTTGTATGGGAGCAATATAAGGTTCTATCTCAGCAAGCAATTGCTGGTACAACTGCATTTCAAGCGCAAGTATTTTTTCTTCGGCACCCAATATTTGCTCTTCGTAATCTTTCAGCTCAGGCGTTATATAGCGTTCTGCATTTGCCAGTGTTTGTTTTCTGATCCAGTCAGCAGGTACCTTGTCTTTGTGCGCATGCGTCACCTCCAGGTAATACCCGAACACATTATTGTACGCAATTTTAAGCGATGATATGCCTGTGCGCTGTGATTCCTTTTGCTGTATTTGCAGTAGGTAATCTTTCCCGTTTCTGGATATGCTGCGCAGATGGTCCAGTTCTTCAGACACGCCTGTGCGTATCATGCCGCCTTTTTGTGCCTGCACCGGTGCATCATCTACCAGCAGTTGTGTTATGCGGTCCTGCAAGCCTGTTAATGGTTGCAAAGACTGCACTATCCTACACAAGGCTTCTTCTTCGGAATCAGCACATGCCACACGCATCTCTTCAATACATTTCAGGCTCCTTGCCAGTTGCACTATTTCACGGGGGGATGCTTTCTTCAGTGGTATTTTGCCCACCAGTCGCTCTACATCTCCTATCTGTTTTACCAGTGTAGTAAGCGCATGGTTCAGGTCCTGGGCCAGTATAAAGTGGCTCACCAGGTTCAGACGTTGTTCTATTCTATGTATATCAAATAACGGGAAGATAAGCCAACGTTTCAACAAGCGTGCGCCCATGGAGGTATGCGTATGATCTATTGCCTGCAGTAAACTGCTTCCTTTTTCATCACTGCTATGCACCAGCTCCAGGTTGCGTATGGTGAACCGGTCCATCCACAAAAATTCATTTGCAACTATGCGCTGTAGTGAATTAATGTGTTGCAGGTTTGCGTGTTCTGTATCCTTCAGGTAGTGCAGCACAGCACCGGCTGCTATGGTTGCCGCTTTTATGTCTTCCATTCCATAGCCCTTCAGCGACTGCGTCTGAAATTGCTGCAAGAGCAGATCATAGGTATATTGCTCCTGAAAGATCCATTCTTCCAGCTGAAAGGTGTATATCTTGCTATCGAACTGTTCCTTGAATTTTCTTACCTGCGATTTTGAAAGCAACAGTTCTGAAGGCTGGAAACTTTGCAGTAGTTTATCCATGTACTCTACAGTACCCTGAGCCGCATAAAATTCTCCGGTAGTAATATCTACAAAGGCTACACCGCATTGCAGGTCACCCAAATAAAGCGCTGCAAGAAAGTTGTTAGTTCTCGTTTCCAGCAGTTTATCATTGGTGGCCACACCGGGTGTTACCAGTTCTGTTACGCCACGGCGTACTATTCCCTTTGCCTGCTTAGGATCTTCCAATTGATCACAAATGGCTACACGATAACCAGCTTTTACCAATTTGTGCAAATAAGTGTCCAGCGCATGATGCGGGAACCCGGCAAGATCTACAGAAGAAGCGGCGCCATTTGAACGCTTGGTAAGTGTAATGCCCAGCACACGTGATGCAATATGCGCATCCTCGCTGAAGGTCTCGTAAAAATCACCTACACGAAATAGTAATACAGCATCAGGATATTTGGTTTTAATCTCCTTATGCTGCTTCATTAAGGGGGTCTCTGTAGATTCTTTCTTAGCCATTTTCAGTTATCACAAACCTAACTAAAAATGCCCTATCGGGGCCAAAGAGTTATTGAGCTATGTGGATAAATTCTTAAGATTTTAGCTTTATCAGGAAGTCTTTTGAAAAGGAGATATTAAAGCCACCTTTCCAGCTCACATCCTGCCAATTATTTGAAGGATGGATAGACACCGTTTTGTCCCCATCTGTTGCTTCCAGGGGCAGACTAAAATCATCCGGCACATTGGTAAACCGGTAGTGTAGTTTCTTTTTCTTTATATAATATTCAAGCTCCGGTATTGTAGTCGTTCTCAAATATAGATCGAAGAGCGGGCTGAAATTTATTTTAGTATAATCATTTATAAACTGCTCTATTTCTTTTGTCGTTACTGTTTTGTGATAGTAAGCAGCGCTCATGCTGCGCAGCATACCTTTGAATTTAGCATCATCATTCACCATCACCCGTATCATGTGCATTAGGGCTGCACCCTTATCATACATATCATCAGAGCCTTCACTATTCACACCATAATCACCTATTATGGGTTTGTCGTTTTTTATGTTGTGTGTAGCTTCACCCCTTATGTATTCAAATGCGTCATTTTTACCGAATAGGCATTCGGTAAATAACGTCTCTGTATAGGTTGTTATGCCTTCGTGTATCCAGTTGTCGGCTATATCTTCAGCCGTTATATTGTTACCAAACCATTCATGGCCGCTTTCGTGCACTATTATAAAGTCAAACTTCAGCCCCACACCTGTAGCGCTACGGTCGCTGCCCAGGTAGCCCATCATGTATTTATTTCCATACGCTACGGCGCTTTGGTGTTCCATACCCAGATAGGGTGCTTCTACCAGTTTATATCCGTCTTCATAAAAAGGGTAGGGGCCCATCCAACTTTCAAAGCAGTGTATCATTGGTTTTACCACGGCAAACTGTTGCATGGCGCGCTCCTTGTTATAGTCCAATGCATAAAAATCCAGATCCAGCAAGCCTTTTTCGCCCGATAAGGTATCTTTCCAATAGTAGTAATCGCCTATGTAAAAAGTTATATCATAGTTGTTAATAGGGTTCTTCACTTCCCAGTCCCAGCAGGTATAATGGTTAGCTTCCTGTTTCTTTCCTATGAGCCTGCCATTGCCAATGCAGGTCATTTCATCGGGCACGCAATAGTGCATTTGCACACCGCTGTCCGGTTCATCCCATTGCACATCTTTACATGGCCACCACACGCTGGCGCCTAAGCCCTGGCAGGCTACGGCTATCCATGCATGCCCCAGGCTGTCATTTGTCCACACAAAGCCGCCATTCCAGGGAGGCAGCTTGGCTAATCGGGGTTTGCCATGAAAGTATAAGGTGAGATTATGTTTGCTTCCTTTTGCCCACTTATGAAAAGGGTACCGCAACCACCACACATTCCCTTCATGTGTCACAGACACGTTTTCATCATTCAATATCACATGGTCCAGTACCATTGGTTCCTGCAGATCTATCTGCATGCTGTCATGCGCTCGTGCTGCAACAGTTAGCGTAATTTCATTCTTGCCGCTTATGCTCTTTGCGGCAGTATCAAATTTTACATTCAGGTCGTAATGCTGCACGTCCCACCAATTTCTGCATATGCCATTGCTGCCACGCAGGGTATCGGCATGGGTATAAGCAAATGTGGTATTTGCCATTAGCAAATACCACATTGTTACTATTGTATATTGTATAATACTATTTCTTGCTCTTTGCACTTTTTGCAGGTTTGCTACCGATTGTTTTTGCAGGCTGCTCAGTCGGTTGAGCTTTGTCTTCGGTTATATCTTTCACTTCCACATTAAACACCAGCACCGCATCTGCAGGTATCATCTGGCTCGGGCTTCTTTCGCCATAAGCCAGACCTGAAGGAATATATAACGTAGCCTTGCTGCCTTTGTTCATCATCGCAACACCTTCATCCCATCCTTTTATCACCTGGCCTTTGCCTAGTGCAAACTGGAACGGCTGCACATGGTGGAAAGCTGAATCAACATTTGAATCAAATACTCTTCCGTCCATCAGTTTTCCGGTATAGTTCACAGTTACTATTTGTCCATTCTTTGCCATAGGGCCGGTGCCTTTCTTATCTATAACATAGTAAAGGCCATTAGCAGTTTTATTCGCTTTTATGTTATTGCTTTTCAGGTAAGACGTGATCAGTTCATCATCCGTAGTCTTTTGTTTCACAGCATGCGCATCAGCTTCCTGCTTCAGCTCAGCCTGCGATTTTATTGATGTTAGAACTATTTCATACTCCAGCTTTTCGCCCGCCTTCATAAATGGCGGCAATTGCTGTCCTGCTTTTAATATAGAATCTACAGGAACCAGGAACACAGCACTATCGCCCACAGACATCAAAGTTAAACCTTCCTGCAGGTCGCCGTTGAAGGCTGGTGGCTGCATTTGTAATGGAACAGGTTCATTCTTATTCGCTCTGCGTGAGTCGAAAATAAGGCTGTCTTTAACATACATGTGCACATGCATAGTTAACACGTCTGTTACTGCGCCTTTTCTGCCATTTGCATTTTGGCCAGGTATTATTTTATACTCCAGGCCTTTAGCCGTTTTGCTAAAGCCGGTAAAGTCCTTCGTTTGAGCGTACGCTAAATTGCCAAGTACTGCAAGTGACAATGACGTTATAAGAAGTTTTTTCATTTTGTTTTTTTACAATATTAGGTTTGTAATTATTTAGGACTTTTTACATCCTTTACTTCCACATCAAACATCAGTATTGAATTTGGACCTATGCCAGGACCAGGACTTGCAGGGCCGTAAGCGAGACCTGATGGCAGATAAAGAGTTGCTTTGCTGCCTTTTTTCAGCAGGGCTATGCCTTCATCCATGCCAGGTATCATCATATGTGCACCTACCGGTATTTGCAGTGGTTTCATTGGGCGGCCATGTGCCATTGCTGGGTCAGTATTTGAATCAAATACTTTGCCATCCATAGTTTTGCCCGTATAATTTATGTATGCGGTATCGCCTGCCTTTAATTGATTGCCACTGCCTTCAGACTGTATAGTGTAGTAGAGACCGTCAGCAGTTTTGTTTGCTTTTATGTTGTTCTTTGCAAAGTAGTCCTGCAGTGTTTTATCATCTATATCTTTCTGCTGGCCCAGTTTAGCATCCTGTTCCTTCTTATAATCTTCAGCAGTCTTTACCGATACCAGCGATATCTGGTATTTAAGGTAAGTGCCCGCCTTCATAAATGGAGGTAAAGGCTGGCCACCGAGGAATTTTTTCAGAGAATCTACTTTCACGCGAAATATTGCGCTGTCACCTGGTGTCAGCTGTGTTAATGCAGCAGCCCAGTCACCCCTCATCTTTGCTTCCTGAACCTGCATTTCAACAGGTTTTCCATCGTTCAGTTTTCTTGAATCTGCAAGCAGGCTGTCACCGGCATACATCTTAATATTGATGCTTGCAAAGTCACCCACTTTTGGGTGCATATCGCCGGGGGCATCCTTTACTATTTTATATTCAATTCCATTTACATTTTTGAAATCTCCGCTACCGCTGTGGCAGGCGCTAAGTACAGTCATGCCTAATAAGGCGATTGGGATTACTCTTTTTATCATATTGTGTTAGTTAATCGGGGGTGAATATCGGACAAAATTTTCTTAAAATATGCTATTGTTTCAATAAAACTTGAATTTGTTCGGCCGCCTGATGCATTGAAATGGCCGCCTCCGCTAAAGTACTGTCTGGCAAAGCTACTCACGTCAAAATCACCTTTGCTTCTAAAGGACAGTTTTACCTCGTCGCCGCGCTCCGTTATAAGCGTGGCAAAACGAATACCTGCTATGCTTAAGGGATAATTTACAAGGCCCTCTGTATCGCCGCTGCGCACGTCAAACAGCTTCATGTCTTTCTTGGAAAGGGCTATCAGTCCGGCACTATATTTAGGGAATATCTCCATTTTCTCCATTAGCACATAACCCAGGAAGCGCATGCGGCTTGTTGACCATGAGTCATATATTTCTTCATGTATGCGCGTATGGTCCAGCCCTTTGTGCTTCAGGTTGGCTATCATTTCATGAACGCTTGCGGTCGTTATAGGGAATCGAAAGGACCCTGTATCGGTCATTACACCTGTGTATAAACAAGCTGCAATGTCCAGGTCTATCAGATCATTGTCATTGTTCAGGTTTATAAAATCATACACCATTTCGCAGGTGCTGCTTTTCTCCGGTATGCTCATACCGTAGTCCCAAACAGGAGCAGGGAAGAGGTGGTGATCTATTAATATCTTGGGTTGCTTTGCTGCTGCCAATTGTTCGGTCAGGTGCTTGGTGCGGCTGAAGTCATTAAAGTCTACGCAAAATATAAGGTCACATTCATTTAATCCCTTCAGTGCCATTTTAGGCTCCGCCTCATAATTATAAAGAGTTTCTACTCCCGGTATCCACATCAGGAAGTCGGGAAGTTCGCTGGGGCTTACGGCTGTCACATGATGACCTTTCTTCACCAGATAGTGGCGCAGGCCAAGCATGCTGCCTATTGCATCGCCATCCGGTTTGTGGTGGGTGGTAATGAATATCTTCTTCGGTGTTTGAAGCAATGGAAAAGCGTCTTGTATCGGGCGCATGTATAAACTCCCAAACCGTTAACCACGGTCTATTTTTTTAGGGTTGGCAAAAATAATCAGTAATTACTAAATACAAATCCCTTTTTCCCGTTGCGGGTAAAACTTTTCTAAAACCTTTTCTTGTAAATGATAAAATAGCCTAATTTCGCGCCGTCAATTACAAAGTAGATTTTATGTCCAATCGCACGTTTACAATGATTAAACCTGATGCTGTACGCGCAGGTAATATTGGTAATATACTGCAAATGATCAATGCTGCAGGCTTTAAGATCATTGCTATGAAGTACACCAAGCTGAGCACTGAAAAAGCAGGCCAGTTTTATGAAGTACACAAGGAACGCCCTTTTTATGGTGAGCTTACTGAGTTTATGAGTAGCGGTCCCATAGTTGCAGCTATTCTTGAAAAAGATAATGCTGTTGCTGATTTCCGCAAGCTGATCGGCGCTACAAACCCTGCGCAGGCTGATGAAGGTACGATCCGTAAAAAATACGCTGCCTCTATTGGCGAAAATGCGGTACACGGTTCTGACAGCGACGAAAATGCTAAGATAGAAGGTGACTTTTTCTTTAGCGGCCTGGAAAGATTCTAATTACGCAAGTATCAATATAAACAAAAATGCGGTCTCCAGAGACCGCATTTTTGTTTGAAGTATCACTTTAACTCTAGTAAGGCAACATTTTCTATGTGATGCGTATGCGGGAACATATCCACCGGTCGTACACGTGTTACTTTATAAAGCTCATCCAGTAGTTTCAGATCTCTTGCCTGTGTGGCAGGGTTGCAGCTCACATACACCACTTTGGGCGCCTTGATGCGCAGTAATTGCTGCACTAGCTTCTCATGCATGCCTGCTCTTGGCGGGTCGGTTATTATTACGTCTGGCCGGCCATGTTCAGCAAAGAACTCATCAGTGCATATTTCGGCTACGTCACCTGCATAAAACTGGCAATGGTCCAAATTGTTCATTGCTGCATTTTCTTTGGCATCTTTTACTGCGTCTTCCACCACTTCTATACCTACCACCTTTTTTGCTCCCTTTGAGCAGAATATACCTATGCTTCCGGTGCCGCAGTATAGATCATACAATGTTTCGTTGCCGCTCAATCCTGCAAATTCTCTTGTTATACGGTACAGTGATTCCGCCTGGTAAGTGTTTGTCTGGAAAAATGATTTGGGCGAGATCTTAAACCTGAAATCTTCCAGCTTCTCTTCTATATATCCTTTACCATGGTAGCATATCACGTCCTGATCATGCAGACTGTCATTCATTTTGCCGTTCAGCGTATAGTGCAGGCTGGTTATGCCCGGTATAGTAGCCAGTATATGGTCTAGTATGGCTGTACGCTCTGCCTTGTCCTCATGGTGCATCACCAGGTTTATCAGTATCTCGCCGGTTGTGGCCACACGCAGCACTACGTTTCGCAACCAGCCATTTTGCTGCCTGTAATCGTAGTACGGAAGCTTTTTTTCTTCTGTATAGGCCCTCAGCACATCCAGTAGCAAGTTGGTGGGCTGTGTCTGCAGGTAGCACGTTTTTATCTCCACCACCTTATCAAACAGGCCTGGTGCATGAAAGCCCAATGCAGGCTCTATAGGAAATCGCTCGTCGCCCATGGCTATTATCTCCTCGTTAGTGCGGTAGCGAAATTGTGAGAAAGTGAATTCCAGCTTATTTCTATAGTACCTTTCCCTCGGACTGCCGGATATCGGTTCCGATACGGGCAATTCAATTTGCCCTATACGCGTAAGTTGGTCAGTTACCTGCTGTTGCTTATACTGTAGTTGTCTTTCATAGGGCAGCATTTGCCATTTGCAGCCGCCACATATGCCGAAATGCTGGCAAAACGAGTCAACCCGGTCGGCCGATGGTTGTACCAGCTCTGTTAGTTTCCCTTCGGCCCAGCTTTTTTTATTCTTGATCACCCGCACATTTACCACATCACCGGGCACAGCCCCTTCTACAAACAGCACTTTTCCGTCCTCCAGGTGTGCCACGCTCTTTCCCTCAGCGGCGTAAGCATCTATATGGATATTGTATAATGTTTTATTTTTCTTACGAGACAAAATTTTGTTATATTTTATTTACAGTTGGCAAATTTACAATTCATTGATTGGCTTACACCAATTATATACTTATTTTTGTCTGAGAGCCAACAATGACGGCTAAATGACCGTCTAATGTTAGAAAAATATTACTTTCACTCAATAGTATTTATGAAACGTGTTGTACTTCTTAGCTTCCTGCTAATTGCAGGACTAGCCTCCTCTGTTTTTGCGAAAGATGGTTACCATCTCCAGATAAAGATTGATGGAGTAAAGGATTCGCTGGTTTACCTGGCTCATTATTATGGTAAGCCACTGCCTGCTCCTATCTATAAGACAGATTCTGCATACCTTAATAAAAATGGGGTAGTAGTATTTAATAGTAAAACGCCTATCATTGGTGGTATATACATGGTCCTGCTTTCAGACCATAAGAGCTATTATGAATTCCTGCTGAATAATGGGGATGAATTTTCAATGAATATTAATCCGCAGACCAAGCCGGAAGATCAGGCAGTCACCTTTAAGAATTCACCGGAAAACGATCACTTTACAGACTACGTAAAATTTTTAAAGAACTATGGTGAAAAGCAAAATAAACTGCAAACAAATTATAGAGCAGCAAAGAATAAGGCGGATAGTGAAGCTATCCGCGCTCAGCTTGTGCAAAATGCCCAATCGCTGACAAACTACCGTACTGAAAGCCAAAAGAAATATGCTGGCAGCCTGATGGCCGATATCTTCGGTGCATTACAGACGCCGCAGGTGCCTGAAGGAAAACATCTGTTGCCAAATGGCGAGCCTGATTCTTCATTTGCTTATGAGTATTACAAGGCGCATTTCTGGGATGGATTTAATTTCCGGGACGATCGCCTCATCTATACACCTATATATGATGCCAAGCTGAGCGAATATTTTAATAAGCTTGTATTGCCTTACCCCGATAGCATGGAAATGGAAGCAGACAGGTTGCTGGCAAAAGCAAGGGGCACACAGGAAGTATTTAAGTACACCCTGTGGTGGATGGAGCATACGGTTCAGGATAGCAAAATAATGGGTATGGATGCGGTGGTAGTGTACCTGGTTGAAAATTACTATATGAAGGGCGATGCAACATGGCTGAGTAATGATGAGCTTAACAAGTATATTGACTATGCTGAAAAAATAGCACCAAACGTTTTAGGCAATAAAGCACCTGAAATTGTAATGCCGGATGCAGATGGTAAAGATCAGAGTCTGCTTAATTTAAAAGCTAAGTATACCCTACTTGTGTTCTGGTCAGCAGATTGCGGACACTGTATGGCAGAAATGCCGCAGATAGACTCTGTATACAGGGCCGTGCTTAAAGATAAAGGCGTAAAAATATATGCCGTAAGGGCCGATGGCGATGAACAAAGGTGGAAAGACTACATTAAGAAGCACAATATTAGTGATTGGGTAAACGTGGAAGACCCGGACCATACCCGTCAGCAATACAGATCTAAATATGATGTTTACTCTACACCGGTTATATACCTGCTGGATGAGAAGAAAATAATTCGTGGCAAAAGATTAGATCATTCTAATATTACGGATGTCATCGAAATGCTTGAACGAAAAGCAAAAACGACTTCAAAATAACGGCAATAATATTTTTAAAAATACACTGATAATAGTATGCGAAAGTTGGTTTTAACTTGTCTTGCTTCCGGCGCCTTTATTGCTTCAGGATTTGCACAGACACTCTTTACCTATGGAAATAATGCAGTAAGTAAAGATGAGTTTTTGAGGGTCTACAAGAAAAACAGCCTTAACAAAGCCCCTGATTATTCAGAAACTGCATTAAAGGACTACCTCAATCTGTATTCTTTGTTTCGTATGAAGGTTACGGAAGCAGAAGTAGAAAAGCTGGATACACTGACAAGCGTTCAAAGAGAGCTGGATAATTACCGCAGGCAATTGGCCCGCAACTATCTCACGGACGAGCAGGTTACCAACCGACTGGTTAATGAAGCATATAGTAGGATGAAGGAAGATGTGCACGTTGCACATATCCTCATCATGTGCCGTCCGGGTGCTGATACTGTCGCCGCATACAATAAAATTGATAGCATTTATCGCGTAATAAAGACCAATAAAGCAGACTTCGCTACGATGGCTTCCCTTTATTCGGACGATAAAGATTCAAAGATTCATGGCGGCGATATAGGCTATGTAACAGCCTTGCAAACGGTATACCCATTTGAAAATGCTATGTACACTACACCGGTTGGTAAAGTATCTGCACCTTTCCGTAGCCAATTCGGCTATCATATAGTTAAGGTATTTGATAAAAAGCCGGATGCTGGTGAAGTGCAGGTTGCGCAGATACTGGTTGAGGTTTCCAAATCAAAGGGTGCAGCCGGTGTTGAAGAATCCCGCAAACGCATAGATAGCGTGGAAGCACAGCTCAAAGCGGGCGTGCCTTTTGAAACACTGGTTAAAAAATACTCACAAGATAAGTTTACTGTAAATAATGACGGCATAATGCCGGCGTTCACAGTAGGTAAAGTAGCACCAGCTGTAGAAGCTGCAGCCTTTGCACTTAAATCTCCCGGCGATTACTCAAAGCCTATACAAACAGACTATGGTTTCCATATCCTGAAGTTGATTAGCAAAACGCCTTTAAAGCCTTTCGATTCACTGCAGCCACAGATAAAACGTAAGGTTGAAAACGACTACCGTGCACAGGTGGCCCGCGATATATTTTTCGAAAAGATCAAACAGAAAAACAACTTCAAAGAATATCCTGAGAATTTCAAAGCTGTTGCCGCAAAATTTGAAAAACTGCCTGATACGGGAAAGAACGCGAATAGCTTCACTCCCGAAGAGTTCGGCAATATGAACGCGCCGCTTTTCACGCTGGCAGGACAGAATTACACACAGCACGACTTTGTCAATTTTGCCGCAAACATCACCCGTGGCAGAATAATGGGACCAAAGCTCGCTATTACCAACGATCTGTATAAGTTGTATGTAAACAATACGCTCAATGATTTTGAAGAGCACAGACTGGTAGTGGAAAATACAGATTTCAGGAACCTGATGGAAGAGTACAAAGATGGTATACTGCTGTTTGAACTTATGGACCGCAACGTATGGGGCAAAGCTTCTAAAGATTCAGTAGGCTTGCAGGCATTTTATGAAGCCAATAAAACCAAATACATGTGGGAGCCCGGCTTCAAAGGTTCTATCTACAAGTTCAAGAACGAAGCTGCCATGAAAGAAGGTGTGAAATTGCTTGGCAAGAAAAGCACTACCAATGAAGACCTTCAGAAAAAGATCAATAATGAGAATAACCCAGATGCCGTTACCATTCAGGATGGTCATTATGAGTTCTCTCATTATACTGATGTGCCGCGCAGCAGCATAGTACAAGGTAAGCCTACCGCCGCTGTAAAAAATGCAGATGGAAGCTATACCGTTGTTAAAGCTGATGAGGTGTATAATGAACCTACTCCTAAAAGCCTGGAAGAAGCGCGTGGATATGTGGTTGCTGAATACCAGGACTACCTGGAAAAAAAGTGGAATGACGAAATGCGCAAAAAGTACGCAATGAGCCTGAATACAGCTGTCTTCAACAGCATGGCAAAAAAATAACGTTATAAGTTTTTAGTATAAAAAGCCCTTCCTGCACAAGGAAGGGCTTTTGTATTTTTGTGGGCACGAATTTGTTATAAAATTGGAAGTACCTTCCGATATGATCAAATGATCACCTTTTTGTTAACAAAATAAAACCGGTATGCGACTCACTCCAATTGATCGTGTTACAGATATCACTCCCGCAGCCTTTCGCGAAAACTACCTTTTACCTCTTAAGCCCGTTATCATCTCCGGCATCTCAAAGCAATGGCCTGCCTACAACAAATGGACCTGGGATTATATA